>Ga0187847_10000900_pt1 | contig 29201 bp, 23 predicted proteins | sample June2016WEW_4_10_FD_132458 | JGI IMG/M metagenome (GOLD analysis project Ga0187847, IMG submission 132458) | Peatland microbial communities from SPRUCE experiment site at the Marcell Experimental Forest, Minnesota, USA - June2016WEW_4_10 | ecosystem: Environmental > Terrestrial > Soil >...
GACGCGAAGAGGTTGAGGAACTCCATGACGTCGTTCGCCTGGACGGGCTGACCGTTGCTCCACTTGTAACCGGACTTGAGCGTGATCGTGGCGGTCTTGTTGCTGTTGGACATCACCGGCAGTGCGGCCAGCGACAGGGAGGGGTTGACCTCAACGGCGCCCGTGGTCGTGTTGCCGAACCAGTAGAGGGGGCGGTACATGAGGTACTGGAAGTCAGAGACGTTCGAGACGGTGAAGTCCGATGGTCCGATGAAGGGGTAGGCGTAGTTGGGACTGCCCGCCACGAGGTTGGCCAGCTTGATGGTCCAGTTCTTGGACGCTGCGTACTTCGAGGCGGTCGACGCGCCGGCCGAAGACAGTGAAATGGTGAGGCCCAGTACCGACAGACTGAGCGCAAGCCCCGTCGTCGCCCAGCGCATACCCCGAGATTTCCTAATCATTCTTGTCCTCCCAACTGGAATTCACTTCCAGTTCCCAAAAACGTCACCAACTGGCAACTTCGCTCACTTTAGTAATGAGCCCGTCGAGGCGCAACTGCACGCGTGGTCACCATTCGAATGAGCGGCAACCTGAGTGATTCCGTCAACATTCGCTCGCCGGCTCGGCCGGGCCCTCTCACGCGGGCGGGGAGCGGCAATCGTCAACGCCCAGGCCCGCGTGGTGGCGGTCTCGACGCGAGCGCCGGAGCATCTTCGAGCACGACCGCATCCGTAGGTGCGGGCCGGGCCATCTGAGCGGCCCCGGCCCACACCTGAATCTTTGCAGTTGTGAAGACTCGACCAGGTGCCGAGCCCGTCGCGCACTGCCAAGTTTCCGTAGTGAGAGCGATGGTTGTTAGAGTCGACCCGGCGATGGTGTGCGCCCGATTCCTGGCGTCGAGGCGGTCATCGCCCTTTGGGCGAAGGCGGGCCCATCGATCTGTGATGCGGAGCCACTGATTGTGTGGTCAACGTGGGCGACGAATCACGGCTTGACTCGCCGAACCGTTCGACCGCCGCCGCTATGGCGCGAAGAGTAGGATTCGACACTATGTCGTCGCTGCTTACGGTGAACAATCTGAAGGTCCAGTTCGCCTCTCGCAAGACCTTCGCCACTGCCGTAGACGACTTTTCGATCACGATCAACGCCGGCGAGAGCGTGGGGTTGGTGGGCGAATCGGGCTGTGGCAAGACCACCACGGGTCTCGCAATCATGCGTCTCTTGCCCGGTACGGGAAAGATCGTCTCGGGCAACATCGTGCTCAATGACGTCGACCTGGCCAGCCTGAGCGAAAAGGAGATGCAGCACCAGCGCGGACAAAGCATCGCGCTGATTCCCCAGGACCCCATGAGCTCGCTCAACCCCACCACCAAGATCGGCCGCCAGATTGGCGAGGGCTTGCGGATCCACCACGGCGCGAGCGAGGCCGAGGCGAGGAAGCGTGCCCTTGAGGTGCTCGAAATGGTGGAGATGCCCCGGCCCGCGGAGCGGCTCAACCAGTATCCCTTCGAGCTCTCCGGGGGCCTGCGCCAACGCGTCATCATCGCCATGGGCCTGGTGTGCAGCCCCACGCTGCTCATCGCGGACGAGCCGACCACGGCGCTGGACGTGACCATCCAGGCCCAGATCCTCGACATCCTGGACAACTTGCGCAAAGAACTGGACATGGCGATGCTGTTGATCACGCACGACATGGGTGTCATCGCCGGGCGTACCGACCGGGTGGTGGTGATGTACGCGGGCAAGAAAGCCGAAGAGGCTCCGACCCCGGAACTCTTCAGTTCGATGCGCCATCCCTACACGCAGGCGCTGTTGGCGTCGATGCCCAATCTGGAGAACGCGACAAAGCACAGATTGGCGTCCATCGCCGGCATGCCGCCCGACCTGACCAAGGAGATCGTGGCCTGTCGCTTCGCCCCGCGTTGCGCCTTCGCCACCGATAGGTGTCGCGAAGAAGAACCGCCGATCACGCTCGAGGGCCGGCACGCTTTCGCGTGCTTTCACCCGACCGACGGACCTAAAGCGCTCGTGGCGATCACGCCAACGAGCGACGTGGGACTTTCACCGACGACGACCAAGACGATCCTCCTGCGCGCGGAGGGCCTGGTCAAGGAGTTCGCGGTGAAGGGCGGTCTCATTCGTCACAAGATCGGTGCCATCCATGCGGTGTCGGACGTCAGTTTCACGTTGACCGAAGGTCAGACCTTCGGGCTGGTCGGCGAATCGGGCTGCGGCAAGACGACGATCGGACGGATGTTGGTGGGCCTGGAGCCTCTGACGGCGGGGGAGATCTTCTTTGATGACAAATTGGTCTCGGCGCGCGGACACAAACCAACGAGGGTCGAGCGGCGTGATCGTCAGATGATGTTCCAGGACCCCTATTCGTCCCTCGACCCGCGCATGAAGGTGGCCCAGATCCTGGGCGAACCGTTGGCGGTCCAGGGCGATGGCGATAAGGCGCAGCAGAGCAAGCGGGTCTACGAACTCTTGGCTTCGGTCGGCCTCGACCGGATGTCGGCCGATCGCTACCCCCACGAGTTCTCCGGCGGGCAGCGCCAGCGCATCGGCTTCGCCCGGGCGCTGGCGCTCAATCCCCGTCTGATCGTGGCCGACGAGCCGGTCTCGGCCCTGGACGTCTCAGTGCAGGCGCAGATCCTCAACCTGATGAAGGAGCTCCAACGCGAACACCGGCTCAGTTACGTCATGGTCAGCCACGACCTCGCGGTCATCTACTACATGGCCGACACCATCGCTGTCATGTATTTGGGCAAGATCGTCGAGATCGGCGACGCGGAATCGGTCTTTCGTTCACCGGCCCATCCCTACACCCAAGGGCTCCTCGACGCGGTTCCCGTACCCGACCCCACGCAGGCCCGCATTCGCCGCGGCAGCCAGGTCCGCGGTGAGCTGCCCTCGGCCGTCAACCCCCCGTCGGGGTGCCGCTTTCGAACCCGCTGTCCCAAGGCGCAGGAGATTTGCGCCGCGGAGGAGCCGATGATGCGCAGTTTCGGCGAAACCCAACAGGCGGCCTGTCACTTCCCGATGAAGACGCCGGTCGAGGTCGGTCCGCGCCCCTAGGCGTCGCGCTCGCGCTCGGCATTGTTCTGCGGCCCGCGAAGGAGCTCAGCGTTCGAGCAGGCGGACCTCGAAGGCGTCGCGCATCGCCTCGCCGACGTAGGTGATGGCGACGATCACCAGGACGAAGACGAGCGCGGTGGGGTAGATCTCCCACCAGTAGCCGTTGGGCTGTTGGACGGCGCCGGCCTGCATCATGGTGCCCCAATCGGTTTGGGGAGCCTGGATGCCGAGGCCGAGGAAACCGAGCGTCGAGAGGAAGAGGATCGCGTCGGCCACGGAGAAGGTGGCCACGGTGACGATGTTACTCATCGAATTGGGAAAGACGTGGCGCCAGATGATGTGCCACTTACTGGCTCCCATGGCGGCGGAGGCTTGGGAGTACTCGAGTTTTTTTATCAACAGCGCGTCGCCTCTAATGATGCGGGCGTTGGCGAACCAACCCGTCACACCGATGATGACGATGAGAAAGACCGTCGAGCGCTGAAAGACGGCGATCAGGGTGATCAACAAGAAGAGCAGCGGGATGGACAGGAAGGCGTCCAGCAGGCGCATGAGCAGCGTGTCGGTGATCCCGCCGAGAAAGCCCGAGACCATGCCGTAAATGGTGCCGACCACGATGGTGATGAACCCGGCCAGCATGCCCAGGCTCAGCGAGTACTCGCCACCGAACATGATCCGTCCCAGCTCGTCGAATCCCGAACTGTCGGTGCCGAGCCAGTGCTGGGCCGAGGGCGGGGCGTTGAAGGCCACGTTGAGGGCCTGGGCCTGGTTGGTCTGGTTGGTGTGGTAGATGAGCGGGCCGACGAAGCAAAAGAGCACGAGCAGGACGAGGAACATCACCGATGCGATCGCCAACTTGTTGTGCAGGAAGATGCGCGTGCGCTGCTTCCACATCGGTACGACGGCGTCGCTCTCCTCGGTATTAGCGAGATTCTCGGTGACCAGACTCTGGTGCTCCCTGGGAGGTTCGGGAAGGCCGATCATCGGGTGCCCTGAATTCGTATCCGGGGATTCACGATGCCGAGGAAGACGTCGGCCATCAGATTACCGAGCAGTGTCAGGATCGCGACGAGCAGGGTGATGCCAAGCACCGTGGGCACGTCCAAGGTCGTCGCCGCATTAATGATCTGGATCCCGAGCCCGCTGTAGTTGAAGACGCTCTCGATGACGACTGCGCCTCCCAAGAGCCCAGGGAAGTAGAGCCCGAGGATGATGACGATCGGGCCGAGGGCGTTGCGGATCGCGTGATGGACGAGCATCCGGCGATTGCTGCAACCTTTGGCCTTGGCGGTACGGACGTAGTCCTGGACGAGAACCTCAAGCACGGCACTTCGCATGAAGCGACTGAGAAAGGCGATGCTTAACAGGGTGAGCGTCACGACGGGAAGGATGAAGCCGGCCGGATCGGTGAACATGGCCCACGGCGCCACCCCGGATGGGGGAGAGGCGGGTAGGTGCAGGAAGCTGAAACTGAAGAACTGCAACATCAAGATTCCTAGCAGGAATGCGGGTATGCCGTAGAGGATGAAGGCCGTTCCCGTGGCCACGTAGTCGACGGTGCTGTTACGCCGCGAAGCCTGGTAGATGCCGAGGGGCAGCGCGATGATGACGGTGAGGATGAGCGACGAGAGGGCGAGCCAGATCGTCCGTGGTACGTAGAGCGAGATAATCCCCCACACCGAGAGGTTCTGTTTGTACGAGTGCCCAAGGTTGAAGTGGAAGAAAACCTGGTCGATGTACTCCCAGAACCGGACCCAGTACGGTCGAAACATACCGTGTTGCACTCCCCAGACGTGAACGGTGTGGGGATTGGCGTGCGTGCCCAGCACCGAGTAGGCGGGGGCCAGGATGCCCTGGACCTCGAAGTAGGGAAGGGTGAAGGTGATCAACATCACGATCAGCAGAACGATGATCGACTGACCGAGCCGCCTCAGTATGTAGTTGAACACCGGCGAAGTTTACCCAGTATCGTTCTCGGGCGCGAGTTGCAAGGACCTTGTCGCGCGCCTTGAATCGCCGCTTGTCGCGCCAAAGACCGACGGCCCCCCGAATTGGGGAGCCGTCGGTCTTTGGGCTTACGCCCGTAATGCGGGACCTTAACCGAAGGAGTAGTACTCCGGCATGAAGGTCTCGAGCGGATTCGGCGAGAAGCCGATACTGCTCTTGAGGCCGTTCTTGACCTCACCGATGCCACCGGCCGCGAAGTCGTTGGTGGTGTTGGGCTGGTACAGGTCAGGCAGCGCCTGAGCGGCAATGTTGGCGAAATTGCCGAGACTGGCCGTTCCAAAGTCAGTCTGCTGCGTTGCCGCGTTCAGTGCCGGATCGTTGAAGTTGCCAATGTTGAAGCTCGCGCCCGGCGTAAACAAGGTCTCACCCGACGGGTAGTACTCGGGAGAGTAGATCCACCCGGCACCCCAGTAGCAGATGCTCCACTTGGCCGAGTCGGCCGAACACGTTGAGATGACCGTATTGAAGGGCGCCGACGAAACCGTCATGCCGATCCCAATCGAGGCCCATTCCGAGACCTCCGCGTCAACCTGCAGCGCGGTGGCGGGCGAACCGGAGTCGTACTCGAACGTGAAGAGTAACTTCTCGCCCTTCGTGATACCGGCGCCGCAGTCGCTCATTCCCGTACCGGGGCTGTTGCACACGAGGGTCGATCCCGACTTCACCCAGCCGTGACTCTTGAGCAGCGACGAGGCCTTGGTGGGGTTGTAGGGGTAGGGGTTCTTGAACGACACGCCCGTGTCAATCGAGGACGGGGTCACTGGTGGCAGTGGATTGATCTGCACGTAGCCGTACCCCTTGAAGGCCTTCTTGATGATCTCGGGCTGGTTGACCGTCAACTGCAGGGCCTGGCGGATGTAGAGCTGGTCGAGCAGCGGTGCCTGGGGGTTCAACTTGTTCATGTTGTAGGCGGAGTAGTCAACCGACCAGGGCGCCGACACGTGCAAGGTGTAGTTGCTCGCGATCGGGGCCCAGTTCGCACCGGGCTTGCTCGGCGTTCCGTTCTGGGTGAGCACGCCGTTGTCGACGTAGCCGATGTCAATCGAACCGGCACGCAGCGCATTCTCCTCGGCGGTCGCTGAGGTGAAGGCCACTTCCTTGACTTCGGCGACCTGAGCCTTCTGTGGTCCCGAGTACTTGGTGTTGGGCACGAAGGTCGCGTTGCCGAGGTTGTCGAACGCCGTCAACTTCCACGGGCCGCTGTCGCCGCTCTGCCAGAAAGAGTCGGTGTACGTTGAGGTGTCGCCCGCTAACTTTTGGAGATACGTCGCGACCGCCAGACATGCCGCGTTCGTCGACTTGGCGTTGTAGACGCCGGTGGCACAGGTCGAGGTCTTGCCCGGACCGGTCACGTCCCACGAGTTGGGCAACGGTGTGAGTTCAGCCAGGTAGTTGTAAAGGATCCAGTAGGGGTTGACTGAGGTGGTGAAGTGAATGGTCACCGTATTGCCCGTCCCGCTGGCGCTCGCCACCTGGTTGGGGATGCCGTACTTGCCGTTGAAGCCGCAGTACGCGGTGGGGTCGGACCGGTACATGTTCAGGAAGAACATCAGCGACTCGGCGTCGATGGTCTGGCCGTCGGCGAACTTCCAGCCCTTCATGGTGATGGTGGCCGTCTTGTTGCCGTTGCTGAAGACCGGCTGGTTGGCCAGGGAGAGCGACGGCTGGATGGCGGCCGAGGAGCCGAGTCCGAACCAGTAGGCCGGACGGAACATCTGCTGTTGGAAGCCGTCGATGGTGGCGACCGAAAAGTTGGCGCAGGGCACGTACGGGAAGATGTAGTTCGGCGGCGTGTTCGGGGCTTCGGCGAACGTCAGTACGCCTGACGGCTTGCTGGCCGCTCCGGCGCCTCCCGAAGTTAATCCGACGAGGCCCAAGGATAACGCGGCGGCCGCTGAGCCGATCGTCACCAAGACCCGAAGCTTGTGTCTGACTTGCATATTGATATTGCCTCCCCGTACCACCGAAATGGTCACGTCCAATTTGCCCATCCGTTTCGGATGATTGTTGGCAACTGTATCGGGCGGGGTGGGGTCGCACAAGTTCATGGCCTGTAGCGAAGCCGCATAATTCCAACGAATCTTGTCGACATTAATCACACCCTGAAGGCGCTGCACTCGGGCTTTGACGGCCCGGAATCGCTAATTTTGTCGGGATTCAGATGAGGTTCGCCGCCGCAATTATTGACGACGCTTCGGGCTGATCAAAGGTAAATCCGCTTGCTTGCAGTACCCTCGGCAGCACCCGTTGGCTGGCTAGGACGGCCCCGTTCACCAGCTGGCTGCCGAGCACCGCCCTTAGGGCCAGTGACGGTACGGTGAGTACTGCGCGACGGTGCAGGGCGGTGGCCAGAATCTTGGTGAAATCTTTGTTGGTCACTGGGGCGGGACAGGCCAGGTTCACCGGTCCCGACACCCGGTGATCGATCACCCACATGAGGGCGCGAACGTGGTCGTGCAGCGAGATCGGGCTGAGCCATTGGCGCCCGGACGCGAGTTGTCCGCCCAGGCCGAGGCGAAAGAGGGGCAGCTGGCGCTTGAGGGCGCCGCCCGAGCGGTCCAGGACGATGCCGGCGCGCAGCGTCGCCACGGTCGACCCCTGGTCGCGGAGGAGCGACGCCGCACCCTCCCACTGGGCGCACAGTCTGGCGAGGAAATCGCTTCCCGGGACAGAGCGTTCGTCGAGCACCTCGTCGCCGCGCGAACCGTAGTAGCCGATGGCCGAACCACTTGCCAGCATGGGCGTTCCCGTTGAGAGCGTTGCGAGGGCCTCGACGAGCAGGGCGGTGGAGTCGATACGGGAACGAACGAGCTCCTCCTTACGGGCTTCGCTCCAGCGCCGGTCGGCGATGCCGGCCCCGGCGAGGTGGATCACGGCGTCGAATCCGGCCACTCGGGCCAGGTCGCCGTCATCGACCAGGTGACGGGCCGGGTCCCAACGAACGACCGAACCGGTCAAGGGAGGACTGTCGGGGCGCACGAAGCGGATCACCTCGTCGCCGCGCTGGCGCAGCGCCGGCACCAGGGCCGTTCCGATGAAGCCGCTCGAACCGGTCACTCCAACACGCACTGTTGCTCCCAGAGCCGTTCGAGCACCGTAGCCATTAGGTCGGGCTTCGAGAGGTGCGCGCCGTGGCCGGCGTGCGTGAGTTCAATGGTGTTGATGGCGGGGTTGACGATCTGTAGCGCCGCGCAGAGCGCCCGGTAGTAGTCGACCAAGGTGGCGTCGCCGTGCACGTAGGCCAGCGGCGTCGTCAGCGACGCGAGGTCGAACGGCGGCTCTTCGCGCAGGGCCGTGAGGTCGGCCAAGAGTGCCGGGCCGTCCAGACGCCTCGACTGACGCTCCTCCTCGCTCAGTCGATGCCACGCGCTGCCCGAGACCATTCGTTTGAAGAAGGTCTCGACTTCGGCGCCCGGGTCATCGCCCGGAGTGGGACGGGCGCTCGGGCGAGCCAGGACCCACGGCAGCGGCGCTTCGTAGACGACGACGAGCCGGGCCAGCGAGGGCTCCCTCGACGCGGCGCCCATCGTGACCACACCGCCGAAACTGTGACCGAAGAGGATGACCGGTGCCCGTTCGCCTTCTCGTCTCGCGAGGACGAGCAGGTCCTCAACGTGATCGCAAAGTGAAAGAGGAGTGAGCGACCTTGAACCCTGATAGCCCCGCCGGTCGTAGGCGACCACGTCGAAGTGCTCCAGTCGGCGCGCGAGGCGGCGAAAGGAACCGGCGCGGTCGAGGCCCCCGTGGACGCAGATGATCGTGGCCTCGGGCGAGGCGACGCGTCGCTCGGCCAGCGCCAGCCCGGCGACCGGCGAGTCGTCCACGAAGTGCAGGGTCAGCGGATCGTTCGGCGAAGGACTCACGAGGCGAACCTACCGGTCAACGAAGGCGTCGAGTCCAATCGAGTCCGGGGTCGTCGCCCCTAGGCTGGTGAGGTGAGCACGTCTGACGACCCCTCTGCTTCGACCTCCAACAAGGGCTCATTCGGACCTAACGCCTGGCTCGTCGACGACATGTACGACCGGTTCCTGGCCGATCCGAACGAGGTTTCGGAGAGTTGGCGAGAGTTCTTCGCCGACTACCAGCGCTCGACGGTGCCGGCGGTCGCCACGGCGACGGCCCCGGAGCGCGGGGAAGAGCCCAAGGCCAAGCCGCCGTCGGTCATCGACGGCGACGCGACGCCCCTGCGCGGTGCGGCCGCGCGGATCGTCACCAACATGAACGCCAGTCTGGCCGTGCCCACGGCCACCAGCGTGCGAAGCGTGTCGGCGCGCCTGCTCGAGATCAACCGCACGACCCTCAACGAGACCCTGGCCCGCTCCAGTGGGGCAAAGGTCTCCTACACCCACTTCATCGCCTACGCCATCGTGCGCGGCCTCGTGGCCATCCCGACGATGAACGGCTCCTTCGTCGAGGCCGTCGACGACAAGGGCACGCCGGGCGTGCACCGTCATGAGCACGTCGGGCTGGGCCTCGCCGTCGACGTGCAGCGCCCCGACGGCACGAGGAACCTGCTGGTACCGGTCATTCGCGACGCTGACACCATGGACTTTCGTGCCTTCCTGCTGGCCTACGAGGACCTGGTGCGCAAGGTGCACGCGGGATCGGTCGGCGCCGACGACTTCGTCGGCGCGACGGCGACCCTGACCAACCCCGGTACCATCGGCACCGTGCAGTCGGTCCCGCGCCTGATGGCCGGCCAGGGGGCGATTTTCGGGGTGGGCGCGCTGGGCTGGCCGGCCGGCTTCGAGGCCGCCGACCCTCGGGCTCTGGCCGAGCTCGGCGTGGGCAAGGTCATGACGTTGACGTCCACCTACGACCACCGGATCATCCAGGGCGCCGAATCGGGACTCTTCCTCAAGTTCGTGGCCGAGTCGCTCAACGGGGCCCACGGCTTCTACGACGAGATCTTCGCGTCGTTGGGCGTCGCGTACGAGCCGGCGCGTTGGGCCCGCGACGTGAATCCCGCAGTCGGTGAAGGCGATGACGAACGGATCTTGAAGCAGATCCACGTGCAAGAGCTCATCAACATGTACCGCGTGCGCGGTCACCTCAACGCCAACCTCGATCCCCTGCACAGCGACCCCCCGATGCTGCACACCGAACTGGACATCGCGACCTACGGGCTCACGATCTGGGATTTGCAGCGCAACTTCGTCGTGAGTGGCCTGGCCGGTCGCCGCGAGGCCACGCTCGAAGAGATCCTGGCAATCCTGCGCGACGCCTACTGTCGCACGATCGGTATCGAGTACGGGCACATCATGGACCCGGCCCAGAAGCGATGGATCCAGGAGCGGGTCGAGGGTGTCAATCTCACGATGTCGCTCGAGGAGCAGCGCCGGATCCTCGAGGGACTGAGCGAGGCCGAGGTCTTCGAGCGATTCCTGCACTCGCGCTACGTGGGCCAGAAGCGTTTCGGTCTCGAGGGCGGCGAATCGACGATCGTCGCGCTACGCACGATCCTGGACGTCGCGGCCGACCAGGGGACCCGCGAAGCGGTCATCGGCATGGCCCACCGCGGCCGGCTCAACGTGCTCGCCAACATCGTGGGCAAGTCCTATAGCGACATCTTCTCCGAGTTCGAGGGGAACCTCGACCCCGAGAGCGTGCAGGGCAGCGGCGACGTCAAGTACCACAAGGGCGCGCGGGGCGTCTTCAAGAACCCCCGCGGGGCGACCATCGAGGTCTCGATGGCGTCGAATCCCTCGCACCTCGAGGCCGTGAGCCCGGTCGTCGAGGGCATCGTGCGCGCCAAGCAGGACCTCGTGCTGCACCCGACCGACGGCACGCAGAGCTCCATCGTCACCGAGCACTTCCCGTACCTGGCGATCCTCATCCACGGCGACGCGGCCTTCTCCGGCCAGGGCGTCGTCGCCGAGACGCTCAACCTCTCCCAGCTCTCGGGCTACTACATCGGTGGCGCCGTGCACATCGTGATCAACAACCAGGTGGGCTTCACGACGGCGCCCGAGTCGGCCCGCTCGAGCGTCTATCCGACCGACGTCGCCAAGATGATCCAGGCGCCCATCTTCCACGTCAACGGCGACGACCCCGAGGCCTGCGCGCGCGCGGCCCGACTGGCCTACGACTACCGCGAGACCTTCCACCGCGACGTCGTGCTCGACATCGTCTGCTACCGCCGTCACGGCCACAACGAGGGCGACGACCCGAGCTACACCCAGCCCCAGATGTACAAGATCATCGACCAGATGCGCTCGGTGCGAAAGATCTACACCGAAACCCTGGTGCGCCGAGGCGACATCTCGATGGAGGAGGCCGAGGCCGCGCTGGCCGACTTCGACACCCGTCTGCAGAACGTGCTCGACGAGGTGCGTACGGTCCCCGTTCCCCAACTGAGCGGCGTACCGGTCGTCGACGTGCCCGCCGACGTCGCCTCGCCCGAGACCGGGGTCGAACGCGCGTCGCTGCTCGAGATCGCGTCGGCGACCATGACCGCACCCGAGGGCTTCACCGTGCACCCCAAGCTCGAGCGCCAGTTCGTGGCGCGCGCCGCGCTGCTCGAGTCGGGCGAGGTCGACTGGGCGCTCGGCGAGGCCATGGCGATCGGCTCCTTGGTCCAGGAGGGCACCAACGTGCGCCTCATGGGCCAGGACTCACGGCGCGGCACCTTCTCCCAGCGCCACGCGGCGCTCATCGACTACGAGGACGGCGTGGAGTACATACCGCTCTGTCACTTAGAGGGGGCGACGGGCTTCTTCACCGTGCGCGACTCCTTCCTCAGTGAGTTCGCGGCGCTCGGCTTCGAGTACGGCTACTCCGTCGAGGCGACCTCGACCTTGGTCGCGTGGGAGGCGCAGTTCGGCGACTTCGTCAACGGTGCCGAAGTGATCATCGACAACTTCCTCGTGGCCGCCGAGGACAAGTGGGGCCAGAACTCGAGCCTCGTGATGCTGCTGCCCCACGGGTACGAGGGCCAGGGTCCCGAGCACTCGAGCGGTCGGATCGAGCGATTCCTGTCGCTGTGCGCGCGCAACAACATGCGCGTCACGCAGCCCACGACGGCCGCCCAGTACTTCCACCTGTTGCGCAGCCAGGTCCGCCGCGACCACGTGACACCGCTCATCATCTTCACCCCCAAGTCGCTGCTGCGCGCGGCGCAGACCCGATCGCCGCTGAGCAGTTTCGAGACCGGCTCCTTCCAGCGCGTGCTCGACGACCACGTGGCCGACCCCTCCCAGGTCACGCGAGTGGTACTGGCAACGGGCAAGATCGCCCACGAGGCGATGGCCCGTCGCGACGAGGTCGGTGCCGGGGGCGTCGCCGTGGTGCGTCTCGAGCAGATCTACCCGTGGCCCCACGAGGACCTGGCGGCGGTGCTCGGCCGTTACCCCCAGCTCGAGGAGTTGGTCTGGTTGCAGGAGGAGCCCAAGAACATGGGTGCCTGGCCCTTCGTCCATCACGAACTGCACCGTCACCTGCGAGAGATGAAGGTGCGCCACGTCGCGCGGGCCGAGTCGGCGAGTCCGGCCACCGGCAGCTCGCTCGTGCACACCGCCGAACAGATCGACCTACTCAGCCGGGCGATCGGATGAGCCCGATCAAGCCAGCGCGCCTGCGCGTCGTGGTCGACGGATCGAACTTCGCGACCGAGGGCCGCACGATCCCGAGCCTCACCCAGCTCGACGAGGCCGTGCGCTCCTTCCTCGAGGAGAACCCGTCGGCGGAGGTCATCGTCGTGGCTGACGCCAGTTTCGAGCATCGGGTGGCGACCAGCGAGCGGGCCCGCTTCAAGGAGGCCGAACTGGCGGGGGAGATCGTGACGCCACCGGCCGGGGCCGTCGGACGGGGCGACGCCTTCATCTTGAAGATCGCCGACCGCATCAACGGGGTGGTGCTCAGCAATGACTCCTTCCAGGAGTTCCACGATCAGTACCCGTGGCTTTTCGACATCGGTCGTCTCATCGGCGGCAAGCCGGTTCCCGGGGTCGGATGGGTCTTCACCCCGCGCCAACCGGTGCGCGGCATCAAGAGTGGCCGGTCGGCGAAGAAGCTGTCCGTGGCGTTGCCCAGTGGCGTGCAGCCGACCATCGGCACGACCTTGACGCCGATCAAGGCGAAGTCCCCGGCCAGGAAGGCGCCGGTCAAGGCTTCGAAGAAGGCCGCGAAGGCGCCCACCGAGGTGGCGACCAAGAAGGCCGCGAAGGTGGCGCCCGAGGTAGCGGCCAAACGGACGGCGGTTAAGTCTCCGCCCGCGAAGAAGGCGCCCGCGAAAAAGGACGTCGCCAAGGTCCCCGCCAAAGCCACCCGCAAGGCGGCCAAGACGTCGGCCAAATCGGCCACGCCGGTGATGTCCCCGGCCGCTGCGGCACCTGCGGTGGCCCTGCGACGGGGGCGCCAGCCGGTCAATCCCGAGGCCGAGTTCGCGCTCTTTCGCGCGACCCACCGTCTCGGCTCGCGGGTCGAAGGCGAGGTCACGACCTTCACGTCGCACGGTGCCGTCATCGACGTCGTGCTCAAGAACGGCCAACACGTCGAGTGTTACGCGCCCACCACCCTGCTGGGCACGCCGGCACCCGCGCGGGCTCGCGACGTGCTCAAGCGAGGCGACCGCCGTACCTTCCGACTGGTGACCGTCGATCCGGAACGTCGGATCGCGGAACTGGCCCTGCCGTGATCGAACGCTCGATGGACCCCAAGGACTGGTTGCCCCATCGCGCGCCGTTCCTGTTGCTCGACACCATGATCGACATCGAGCCGGGCGTGCGCGCGAGTGGTCTGTGGACGCTGCACGGCGACGAGTGGTTCTTCCCCGGACATTTTCCCGGCCGGCCGACCACGCCGGGCGTGCTGCTACTGGAATCCATCGCCCAGTGCGGCGCCGTCGTCATCTTGAGTGAACCCAAGTACGCCGGTCGCTTGCCCCTCTTCGGGGGCGTCGAACGGGCCCGCTTTCGCCGTCAGGTCGTGCCCGGTGACACGGTCACCCTCGAGTGCGAGTTGACGAAGCTCTCGGCCCGCGGAGGCAAGGGTCACGGACGGGCCGCGGTCGACGGCCAGGTGGCGGCCGAGAGTGACCTGCTCTTCATCCTGGCCGACGAGTAGGTCCGCGCCGTCAGGTCGATGCTCGGCGTCGACGTGTCGAGCTAGCTCAGACCCTTGGGCAGCATTGCTTCGATGAACATCGGGCCCGGTGTCGCGTAGGAACGTTGCAGCGCCGTTACCAGTTCATCGGCGCTCGTGGCCCGAGTGCTCGGCACGCCCATCGACTTCGCCAGGGAGCACAGGTCGAGGGCCGGGTCGTCGAGTTCGAGCATGCGCTGGCTGGCCTGGCCGTCCATGACCGCCCCGACGCGCTGGCGCTCGAACGTCAGGATCGCGTAGCTGCGATTGGACAGTGCCACGACGGTGACGTCGAGGCCCTCGCGCGCCATGGTCCAGAGTGCCTGCGGCGTGTACATCATCGAACCGTCCGCCTCGAGCGCCAGAACGCGCTGCCCGCTGCCCACCGCGGCGCCCAGCGCGGCCGGCAGTCCGTAGCCGATCGCGCCGCCGGTGACGGCCATGAAGCGATGGGGCGGCGAGAACCTCGTGGCCGGGTAGAGGTGCGCCCCGCCGGTCGCCGATTCGTCGGCGATGATGAGGCCCTCGGGGATGGTGGCGGCGACCGCGTCGGCCAGGGCCCGAGTCGTGAGCTCGCCGTGCGGCGCCAACGGACGCTCACCATTCTCGATCTCCAGCGGCGCGGCGTCGAGGCCAAGAACGAGCGCGTCCAGCGTGGCCAGCGTGTCGCTCCCGGGCGGGGCGAGATCGAGCACGTGACAGCCCGGGGGGACGAGCTCGCTCTTGACGTTGGGGTAGGCGAAGAACCCGACCGGTTCGGTCGCTCCGATGAGGATCAGCGCCTCGAGGCCCTCCAGCTGCGCCTGGGCGAACTCGCTGATGTAGTTCATCCGCTCGGGACCGGCGATCCCCGCACCCCGATCCATGATGGCCGGGAAGGTCTCGACGATGACGCGCGAGCCGCTGGCCTGCGCGACTCGCTGGGCCAGGGCCAACTGGTCGCGAGCCACGGCCGTTCCTCCGACGAACAGGGCCGACCTCTTCGTACGCAGCATCCTCGTGGCCTCGGCGAGCAGGAGTTCGTCCGGGGCGACGGGCGCGGACCTCGCGGCGAGGGGCCACTGGTCGCGTACGCGCGTCACCTCGCCCCACGACACGTCGGCCGCCAGCACCAGTGTGGCGACCCGACCGGGCGGCCCGTAGGCGGCGGCGACCGCGTCGGCGGCGTCATCGGCCAGGCCGTCGGCGCTCCCGGGGGCGCGCAGCCAGCCCCGCAGGGCGCTGGCGACGGGGGCGATGTCGCTCTGCAGGGGAGCGTCGAACTTCGCGTGATAGGTGGCGTGGTCGCCGACGATATTGATGAGCGGTACGCGGGCCCGTCGCGCGTTGTGCAGGTTGGCCCATCCGTTGGCGAGGCCCGGGCCGAGATGCAGGAGCGTGGCGGCCGGGCGCGACGTCACTCGGGCGTACCCGTCGGCCGCGCCGGTGGCCACGCCCTCGAAGAGGCAGAGGATGCCGCGCATCTCGGTCACCTCGTCGAGTCCCGCGACGAAGTGCATCTCCGAGGTGCCGGGGTTGGCGAAGCAGGTCGTCACGCCGTTCGCTGTCAAGGTCTTGAGCAGGGAGTAGGCCCCGTTCACGGCAGGGGTCGGTCGTCGAGCAATCGGTACGGGTTCAGGAGCTGGTCGGGGTCGAAGACCTGCTTGATGCGCCGCTGGAGCTCGATCAGGGTGGGGTCGGTCAGGGCGAGGTAGGGGCCCTGCTTGTCGCGCCCGATGCCGTGCTCGCCCGAGATCTGTCCGCCGAGCGCGAGGCCGAAGGCGAAGAGGTCGTGCAGCAGCTTGGCCCGCTGGTCGTCGTCGGGCTGGAAGACCGACAGGTGGACGTTACCGTCACCGACGTGGCCGCAACCAAAGACGAGCGAGTCGTAGCGTTCGGCGATGTGGGAGGCCTCCTCGAGGAACGCCGGCACGGTGGATCGCGGCACCACGATGTCGAGGATCTCTTGGGCGCCGGCCGCCTTGGTCACCCAGAAGAGCCGTTCGCGCGCCTTGATGAGGCGGGCCGCGGCGTTCTCGGGCAACACGTAGACGTCGAGGGCGCCACCCGACTCGACCAGTTCGGCGAGCTTCGCGAGGTCCCCCTCGAGCTGCTCGGCGGTACGGGTCTCGAGCACGATGATCAGATAGGCCGAGGTCTGCTCGGCGACTGCGGGGGCGACGCCGAGCTCGAGCGACGCGGCCTGGACCATCGCGGCCATGGTGACCGAGTCGGCGTACTCGAGAATCGACGGCTCGAGACCGGAGGCGACGATGGTGGGCACGATGCCCGTCACGCCGTGCAGAGAGGCGAACGGCACGAGCACCGTCGCGACGTGGGCCATGGTGGGAGAGAGCCGTAGGGTCACCTCGGTGACCAGCGCCAGGGTTCCCTCGCTGCCCACGATCAGCTGGGTCAGGTCGTAGCCCGAGGAGGACTTCACAACGGGCGCACCGGTGCGCAGCACCGTCCCGTCGATCATGACGAGCTCGAGGCCGAGCACGTGGTGGCGCGTGACACCGTGGCGCACCGCGCGCATCCCCCCGGCGTTGGTGTTGACGTTGCCGCCCAGGGATCCGGATAGTTCGCCGGGGAAGACCGGGTAGCGCAGGCCGCTCGGGGCCAGCGCGTCGGCCAGTTCCTCGAGGGTGATGCCGGGCTGGACGACGCAGACGTGGTCGTCGGCGTCGAGGCGCAGCAGCTGGTTCATGCGCGTGAAGCTCACCACGATGCCGCCCGGCACCGGCGTCGCCGCACCCGAGAGACCGGTCCCCGATCCCCGAGGCGTGACCGCGACGTGGTGGCGCGACGCGACCCGGGCGATCTTGGCGACCTGCTCGGTGCTGGCCGGACGCACCACGGCGAAGGGTTCGACGTGGCTCGCGTGCAGCGATTCGTCGTGCAGGTCGTCTTCGTTGTGATGGGGCGAGAACGTCGCGGCGTCGGCGCCGACGATGGCGATCAGTTCGTTACGGAGGTCCTGGTTTTGCATTCGAGGGCAACGTTATCGTCGATTGCCCCTCTTCCAACTCCCGTCGGATCGCGGCGAGGCGGGCCCGTCGGGCCTCGCCCCTGAGGGGTGCATTGCGCTCCTCGATCTCCTTGATCACCTTCTCGATCGCGGCGAGATACCTCGACGGCGCCCGGTCGGGATAACGCGCATCGTTGCGGGCCCGGCTCCAGGTGATGAGCAGCGAGTCCTCGGCCCGGCTCAGGGCGACGTAGGCGAGTCGCTGCTCCTCGGCCAGTTCACTCGGGGTGGTGGCGTTGTAGTTGGGCAGCTGCCCTTCGGCCCAGCCAATGGCGGCGACGTGCGCGAACTCGAGGCCCTTGGCGCGGTGGATCGTCGAGAGGGCGACGACGTCGCGCTGTTCCTCGTCGATTCGCCGCGCCGCGGCGTCGGGGAGGATAAAGAGGTCGGACGCGGGGGAGTGTTCGGGACCTCGCCGCTCGAAGGGTATGTCGGCCGCCTCGAGGTAGCCGGCGACCAGTTCGAGCTGGGCGTTGGTGCGCGCGAGCACCGCCATGGACTTCCACGGGCTACCCGGCTGATGCTTCACGCCCAGCCAGGTCGCCACTCTTCGGGCCTCCTCCTCGTCCGTGTCGTAGCTGCGAACCATGGGCACGTCGCCGTCGTCCTTCGCCGGGACGATGCCCGCGGCGCCGGCCTCGAGCAGGGTGTTGGCGACGGCGATGATGTTGGCCGTCGAGCGATGGTTGCGCGTGAGGTCGAGCACTTCGGTGTCGGGCCAGGTCCGTATGATCTCGTTGAGCAGTAGGGGGTTCGCGCCGTTGAAGCCGTAGATCGACTGGTTGGGGTCGCCCACGCAGAAGAGGTCGGGGTCGTCGCCGGCCATCTGGCGCAGCAGCATGAACTGCAGGGGGTTCATGTCCTGGGCCTCGTCGACGTAGAGGGACCGGGTTCGGTGACGGAACGAGGCGAGCACGTTGGGTTCGTCGCGCAGCAGGGCAATCGCCTCGCTGAGCAGGAGGTCGAAGTCGAGGACCCCTCGGCTGGCGCAGAGACCGACGTAGCGGTCGAGCACGTCGGCGAACTGCGCGGGCGGCAGCGGCGCGTCGCGACGGAGCTTCCTCGCGCTCTTGGCGTAGAGCGCGCCATTGAATCCCTGGCTGAGGGCCCAACTGATCTCCTGCTCGAGCCGGGGCAGTTGCCAGTCCTCGAGCTTGAACTCGCCGCTCTCGCGCAGCTGCACCGCGAGCGCGCCCACCAATCGGCGGCGGTTGACCTCGAGCACCGCGGGCTTGAGGTGGTTGTCCTCGCGGTACTGGTTGACGATCGTCAGTGCGGCGCGGTGGAAGGTGCCGGCGCGAATGTCGCGGACGCCGGCCCGGGCGAGGCGCCGACGAAGCTCGTCGCCGGCCTTGCGGGTGAAGGTCATCGCGAGCACCTGGTCGGACGTGACCTGGTTGTCCGCGATGCGCCGCTGGATGCGCAGCGTCAAGACGTGCGTCTTGCCCGAGCCGGCCGTCGCACGCACGAGCAGGCGACGGGCCGGGGACATGACCGCGTCGCGCTGTTCCGGGGTCAGGCCGACGAGCAGGTCGTCACTAAAGGCCGTCTGGTCACTCATAGTCACCCTGACGCTACCGTCAGGCAGTGACCTGGCTTCGGTCGCGGTCTGCGCCTCACTAGCCTGAAGTACGTGCTGCGTGCCTACGGCGATGGGAATCTCTTCGGCGAGCCGTACGGCGAAGGCCCGGTACAAGTGGTCTTGCTGCACGGTTGGGCCCGCCGGGGTGGCGACTTCGCCGAGAGCGCCCGGGAGCTCGCCCGGCGAGGCGTCGCCTCAGTCGCGTTGGACCTGCCGGGGTTCGGCTCGTCGCCGGTCCCCGAAGTGGCCGGCGGCGCGCGCCATTACGCCGAACTGGTGGTGCCCGCGCTGCTCTCGATGGGCGACGGCCCTGTCGTCCTGGTCGGGCACTCCTTCGGGGGGCGCATCGCCACGGTGATCGCGGCGCAGCGCCCGGACCTGGTGCGCGCCCTGGTGCTGACCGGGGTGCCACTGCTACGACTCAACGGGCCCCGCCGTGCGCCCTGGCGATTCCGAGCGGTGCGCTTCGCCAACGCGCGGGGCTGGGTCGGCGACGCCCGGATGGAGGCCGCGCGCCAGCGCTACGGGTCCAGCGACTACCGAAACGCCAGCGGGGTGATGCGCGCGGTCTTGGTCGCGAACGTGAACGAGGGTTACGAAGACGAATTGTCGCGCATCGTGGCCCCGGTGTCGATGCTTTGGGGCGATCGCGACGAGGTGGCGCCGCTGAGCGTCGCGACCCGGTCGGCGGCGCTGTTGACGTGCCCCTACACGCTGCGCACGCTCGAGGGCGTCGGACACCTCGTGCCGACCGAGGCGCCCCTCGAGATCGTACGTTCGGTGCAGGACATGCTCAAGTGAAGACCGGCGACGTCGTCCTCGATTCCCTCATGGGTGCGGCCCTCGCCGGCGCCTACGCGGCGCAGATGGCCCGGTGGCTGCGAGTCCTGCAACGCGAGCACTACGAGCCGAGTTCGATGCGGCGCTTCCTCGGTCGCTGGTCGTCGCCCCAGGTCGCCTCGGCCAAGTCGCCCGAACGCTCCAAGACGAAGCGGCCGGTGACGCCCAGCCACGTCTTAATATTCCTGCTGGTCGTCGCGGTCGCGGTTCGCTCCGACCCCTTCATCGTGCTGGTCACCGCTCTCTACGGCCTCTTCTGTCCTCAGGGTCTCTCGATGCGGGGCCGCACGAGCCCCCTTCGTTGGACTCGACGGCTGGTGATCACCGCCTCGGTCGCGACGTTCATCTCAGTCGCCATCGGCGTCGCCGGACTTTTCACCGTGCGCCCGTGGCTGGCCTTCGTCGCCACGGTGTGGGGTGTGCCGCTGACGCTCGAAGTGACTTCGCGTCTGCTCGCCCCTTACGAATTTCGCCATTCGCAGAAGTTCGTCGACCAGGCGGTCGCGCGCCTGGCCCGGGTGCGTCCGCGCATCGTCGCCATCACCGGTTCCTACGGCAAGACGTCGACCAAGAACCACCTGGTCGACCTATTGAGCGGCGAAGGCGGCGTCGTCGCGTCGCCGCGCAGCTTCAACAACCGCGCCGGACTGTCGCGCGCCATCAACGAGAACCTCGCCGACGACAGCCGAATCTTCATTGCCGAGATGGGCACCTACGGACCGGGAGAGATCCGCGAGCTCTGCTCTTGGTGCCCGCCCGAGATCGCGATCGTGACGGCCATCGGTCGGGTCCATCTCGAGCGGATGAAGGACATCGAGGTCATCGACTCGTCGAAGTTCGAGATCACCGAGCGCGCGAGCACGGTCGTGTTGAATATCGATGACGTGCGCCTGGCCCGCTGGGTCGCACGGCTCACGCCCACCAAGCGCGTGCGCACGGCCGGATCACGAAACGAAGAGGCGTCGGTGCGCGTGGTCGCCGACGGGAACCAGTGGATCGTCCAGGTCGATGGGGTCACGGTGGCCACCACCGACCAGGTGAGCGGAGTGCAGGCGACGAATCTGGCCTGCGCCCTGGCCGGCGCCCTCGAACTCGGTCTCGCCACCGGCGACGTGGCCGAGCGAATCGCGCGCGTGACGGCGGTGGCGAACCGATCGAACGTCGCGACGGCGCCCTCGGGCGTCGTCGTCATCGACGACACCTTCAACGCCAATCCCGCGAGTGCCGCATCGGCGCTCGCCCTCCTGTCGTCGCTCGCGATCACCGGTCGTCGAGTGGTTGTCACGCCGGGGCTGGTGGAGCTCGGTGACGAGCAGTACGGTGCCAACACCGAACTGGCGCGCAAGGTCGCCTCCATCGGCGCCACGCTCGTGGCGGTCGGTCGCACCAACGCGGTGGCCCTGAGGGTCGGCTTCGTCGCTCCGATGCAGCGTTTCGACACCCGTGACGACGCCGTGGCGTGGGTTCGCGCCACGCTGCAGCCGGGCGACGGCGTGTTGTACCTCAACGATCTGCCCGACCACTACCCTTGAGTGCTTGATGACGGTGCGACGAGGAGCGTGATGGCCACTGGTGTGCTCTTCGGCGGTCCCACTCCCGAACACGACGTGTCGATCCTCACGGGACTGCAGGCCCTGCGTGAACTGTCGCGGTCCCGCGACGCCAACGGCATCTACTGGACCAAGACAAACCGTTTCTACGCCGTCGCCGGCGACGTCGAGGCCGAGGCCTTCCTCGAGGGCGTGCCCCGAGGCTCGAGCGAACTGACGCTGCGCGTGGGCGACGGGGGAGGATTCTTCATCGTCGGCCGCCGAGAGCGCCAGCTCGAACTCGACGCCGTACTGCTCGCGACCCACGGCGGACCGGGCGAGGACGGGTCGTTGCAGGCGACCTTGGACCTGGCGGGCGTCGCCTACAGCGGACCGAGCGCCGCTGGTGCGGCGCTCGGCATGGATAAGTGGGCCTTCGGCGCGGTGATGGGCCTCTCGGGGCTACCGACGCTGGCCCGGGCGCTGCTAACGAGCGAGACGACGGCGCTGGCCTTCGCCGGCCCCTACATCCTGAAGCCCCGTTTTGGCGGTTCGTCGATCGGCATCGACGTCGTCGCGGACCTGGCGACGGCGAAGGCCCGCCTCGGTGCCAACGCCCACATGGCGCGCGGCTGCATCGTCGAACCCTTTCGCGATGACTTGACCGACGTGCAGATCGCCATTCGTACCTACCCCGCTCTGGAGCTGTCGGCGATCGAGAAGCCCCTGCGTCACTCCAGCGCCGCCGAGATCCTCGACTATCGCGACAAGTACGTCGGAGGCGAGGGTATGGTTTCGGCCCCGAGAGAGTTGCCGGCCACGCTCGCCGCGGGACAGGCCGAGCAGATCGCGTCGTTCGCGCGGACCATCGCGGACGTGGCCTCGGTGCGCGGCGTGGCCCGAATTGACTTCCTCGCCAATGAGAGCGAGCTCTACGTCAACGAGATCAACACCATTCCCGGATCGCTCGCCAAGTACCTCTTTATCGCGCCGCCGCTCGACTTCTCGCAACTGCTACGCGATCTGGTGGCGGAGGCCGTCGAGCGGCCGGCCTATCACTTTTCCAGCACCGGCGCCGACGGTCTCGTGCTTCGCCGCGCCGGATCCATTGCCTCCAAACTCGCGTAGCCGGGGCACGGCCGCGAGCGCCTCCACGAGCGCGTCGCTGTAGGGGTCGATCAGACGCCCCTGTTCGAGGGCCCAGTAGGCCCGCTCGACGTCGCCGCGCGACAGCGCGTCGTGGTGCAGCGCCAGCGCCGCCCATTCCCCGTCGCGCGCCAATCGCCCGGCGTGGCCCTCGGCGAGGAACCACTCGAAGCCGCGCAGCGCCGCGGCCAGCGGTTCGCCTCGCACGAGAGAGAGTGCCTCGTGCACGAGCGGGGCGCCATCCTCGGGGTTGAGCTGACGGGCCCTCGCCACCAGGGCGTGGAAGACCTCGAGGTCGCTCGTCAGCGCGTGGGTCGCGTAGAGACCCGAGGGTCCCACGGGGTGCAAGCGAGCGCCATCGCCGTCGGCACCGAGACTGCGGCGCACCGCGCTGGCGGTGTTGGCGAGGGTCCGGCTCGAGGCGTCGACGTCGCCGTTGGCGAGCACCCGCACCCGCAGCCGGTCACCGGTCACCGGCTCGAGGCGATGCAGGGCCAGGTAGGTCGTCATTTCGATGCAGCGTCGTCGCAATGTCGAGAGGAAGGGCTCGGCGAGACCGACCACGCGCGGGTCGCTGCGCAGCACCTCGACGCGCACGTCGCCGAACGGGCGCGTCGACAACACGGGCGAGGGCTCCTGCCCGGCCACGAGCCCGTGACGCTGGGGACCCTCGGCGTCGACGGTCTCGATGGTTACCGCACAGGCGCGCAGCTCGTCGTCCAGGACGCCCTCACCATCGAGAAAGAGCACGAGGGTGTGGCGCAGCGCCCGCGTCGCCAGCGCACGTAGCAGCGTGGTTTCGTCGCCGGCCATGGTGAGGCGACCCCCGTCGTGCAGCCCCACGACGCCGGCGGCCACGTGGTCGGCGTTCCAGCCGGCGGGCACGCGCAGCCGGCCGCCTTCGTGGGCGAAGGAGATCACCGTGCCATCGCTGTTCGACTCGAGCACGCACACGACCACCGGACGGTCGCTCGGTGTGACGTTGGGTCTGGCGGGATCCTCAGCGAAGGTCACGACGCCGTCGAGGTCGTCGCCGATGACCTGGCGCAACTCGGCGATCAGGCGGGGGCTGGCCCCGCGCAACAGACGGATCGATTCATCGACCTGGGATTCGTCGGGGGAGAACTGATTGAGACGAAGGTCGTCGCGCCGCCGCTTGGCCACCAGGGCCATCGGCATGGCGCCCAGCGCCGCCATCGGAGACGGCGCGCCCCGATCGGGACGACGGGCCGGTGAATCGCGCGCGTGACCGCGCTCGTCGAGCGTCCCGCGAACGTCACGCGTAGTCGCGCTATACGGCGTCGACATCGCCGACGATGGACCGGCCGGTGCGCCGGTGCTCGTCGCCGAGAGGAACGGCAGCATCACGAGCACCATCCCGGCCAACCACGCGCAGCCGTCTCGGCGCAGGGCCCGGCCCCGGCGCAGTTGAACGATGTTGTGCACGACCTGGACGAGGAAGGCGAGCCAGAAGATGCTGAGCACCACGAGCAGGAATCGAACGAACGAACCGTGGGACTGGTGCGCGCTCTGGTCCCACTTGGTCACCACGACGTAGGGCAGCAGCAGGAAGTACAGCGCGAGGCCTGCGCCGTGCAGGGGTCCGGCGGCGAAGCGACCTAGCGCGTGGGGGTTAGCTGCCACGTCGGCGACACCTCGGGATTCGTTGAGGTGAGTTGGAGTTGGCACGCTTCGCTGGTCCAGATGACGACTCGGCGCTCGACCGGGGCGGTCTGCGCGGCGCAGGTCAACCGCGCGTGCAGCGTCGAGCTCGTGGTGAGGGTCCAGAGGCCCGGCCCCTGCACGGGAATGTCGGCGACGTCGAAGGAAGGACTGAGGGTGCCGCTCAGCACGCCGCTCGAGGCGCTGGCGCCGCGAGCGGGCGCGAGAGACGTCGCGGTCGAGTCGGTCACGTCGACGTAACTCGTCCTTTTCGTCGCGGGCGTGATTCGTCGCTCTGACTTCTTTGGAGCCACCGCAGGCGTCGTAGTCGTCGTCGACGTCGTCATCGTCGTGCTCGTGGTGGTGGGAGAACGCGGCGGGGGCGAGGCCTGCCCCGGGCCGCGTGGCGTCACCGGTGAGGACGTCGACGTCAACGTGAAAACCAACACGAGCAGCAGCACCGGACTTGACCACATGACGAGGTGCGCGCTCTTGATCGTGGGCAGCGGGCGCGTCATGGTCCTCAGAAGTTATCGGTGTTGGATGAGAATTGCTATTCACGATTCGTGGACGTCTTCTAGACAAGAAATCGAATTGCGAAGTGCTGCAGTTCGGCCTGCAATGAGCTCGGGGCCGAGTGGTCATCGTGCGCGAGTTCGCGCAGCGAACGACCCTCGAAGACGCGCGCGTACGTGATCTTCGCGATGCGGTCGTACTGACCACCGCGATAGCTCTCCAAGCGCGCGAGCAGGGGCGAGGGCATGGCGCTCGGCTCGTCCGCCTGGTCGTACGCCGAGACGGTGCGTCGAGCGGCCTTCTCCTTGAGCAGCCAGCGTCGCAGTCGGCCGCGCAGGGCCGAGAGGATGTCCGGCGCGCAGTACTGGCGCGACTGGCCGGCCCAGTCGCTGAGCAGTTCGCTCGCCAGGGAGAGGGCCATGCCCAGGGTCTCGCTGGGGTCGTCGATGATCCCGTTGCCGAAGCGCAGTTGGCGACAGACGCTCACGATGCCCGGTAGCAAAGTCTGGAGCAGGGTGCGGTGCACCAGCGGGTCGCCGGCCTCGATGAGGAGGGCCCGTACCACCTCCGCGCGTTCGACGGCGCTGAGTCCACCGCGAATCTCGAGGGCGTCGACCACGTCGCAGAGGTCGTGACGGCCCTCGAGGGCCACCCCGGGATGATGCTCGCGCACCCGTTCGAGGGACGAACGTGCCTCGCGCGTGCGGCCGGCGCGGTGCCATTCCCGTCGTAGTTGTCCTAGCAGATCCGTGGTCGCTGTCATGGCGCCTAGTACAGGTGGACCGGCGCACCGCGGGGCGATACGACAGGTGTTCCAATTCGGACCTTTTTTCACGCCCGTCAGCGTGGCCGCGAGAACGCATAGCGCGGCGCACATAGCGCGCAATAGTCTTAGGCGATGGACATTGAATCCTTCTATGAGCAGAACGAGGCCCGCCGCGAGAGCGCCGAGTTCGAATTCGGCAGCGAGTGGACTGACGCGTCGGACAACGAGTACGAACTCTCCTGGGTCGAGGCGACCGGCGAGCTGTACCTCATGGTCGAGCCCGAGGCGATCGTCAACGAGGACATCTTCGGCGATTTCCTGGTGTCGGACGAGGAGATCAGCGACCTCACGGTCGTCGTGATCGGCAAGGCCGCCTCACTGGCCGCCCTCGAGGACACGCTGCAGGGCTGGGAGGACGCGATGCTCGACGAGAATTCGCTCGAGTGGCTCTACGAACGCTTCCCGCAGGCCTAGAGATAGGGCGTCGACGAGTCCGCGACGCGGCAGAGCCTCGTCAGGGCCGGCACCAGGTTGGCGAGTGGCACCCGCTCCGCCTCGTTGATCGTGGTCATCAGAGGGTTCCAGCTCCCGTCCAGTGACGTCGCGTTGGCGGCCGGCTGGGTCGCCTTAAGCAGTTCGCTCATCGCGCGCGCCTGCAGTCGCGATCGCTGAGCGGAGGTGAGCCCCGGCTGCTCGCTCTGCTTCTGGAGCGCCAGTGAGGCGTGGACGCTCCTGCACGACAGGCGGGCGTCGGCGACGGCACCGCCGCTGCCGCATGAACTGAGCGCCACTCCGGCCGCCAACAGTGGTACTAGTAGTGGGGCTCGCGAAGTTAGCCGAGCCACGAGTCGGCCGCTTGCAACAAGAAGTCGCTCACGCTGTGCCCTCGCTCGAAGATGTCGCACAGGGGGTCCTCGCCTTTGGCGACCTGACTGAGCGAGATGGCGCGGCGCGCCACGATGGAGATTCGCCGCTCGCTCGCTTCGGTCGGCGACGCGAAGGAGTCGCTCGCGGTCACCTCGAGCGGCATCTCGAGTCCGCCGATGGGCGCCAGGTCGATCGCCAGACGGAGCAGGTCGGGGCTGTGGGGCATGGGGGGCAGGCTCCAGGTGAGCACGAGGGGAAAGTGAAACTCGTCGGGCGGGTCGACGTCGTCGGGCAGGCCGAGCACGGCGTCCTCGAAGGCGAGCAGCGTGCGGGGATCGACGTCGAGCTCGATATGCAGGTCCACCGGGCCGCCGCAGCCGTCCTCGGGATGTAGGTCGACTTCCCAGGCTTGTCGCAGCGAGTAGGTTTCGACGAAATGGCGTTCGTCGTGCACGTGGAAGCCGTGCGTCACGGCATGGTCCTTGAGGTCAGCGACGAATCCTGCGACATCTATGGCGGCCATTGACTTCAGGTTACTCGTGCCGACCAGTACCGTGTTCGGGTGACTGATTCCCTTTTCGCCACACTTCGTGAATGTGCGCACGAGATTGGCGAGGTCGTAAAGGGGCAGCGCGGTCGAGGTCTGTCGGGCCAACGCGCGACGCAGTATCACCTCGACGTCGTGGCCGACGAGGTGGCCTTGCGTGTTCTCACCGGTTCGGGATACCGAGTGGTGAGCGAGGAGTCCGGTGCATCGGGTAGTGGTGAGTTGACGGTGGTGATCGACCCGATCGACGGCTCGACGAACTGCGATCGAGGGATCCCTTTTTACGCGACGAGTTTGGCCGTGCTGCGCGACGAGGAACTGGTCGCGGGGATGGTCGTCGATCAGTCGAGCGGTGTCACCTACGAAGCCGAGGTCGGCGCCGGCGCGACACGGGACCGTGGAGCGATCCGCGTCAGCGCGATCGAAGAGATGTCTAAGGCGATAATTGCCTTCTCGGGCTTGCCGTCGCGTCACCTGGGTTGGGCCCAGTACCGGGCCCTCGGTGCCGCCAGCCTCGAGATCTGTCTGGTGGCTGACGGGTCGATCGACGCCTACAGCGTGGCCCAGCACTCCACGTTGAACCCTTGGGACTATCTGGCCGGACTGTTGATCGCCCGTGAGGCCGGTGCCTATGCGGTGGACTTTCGAGGCGAGGTCCTCGAGACCTCGGCCATGGTTTTTCGTCGACCCGTTATCGCGGGCACGAGGGCGCTGCTGGATTCCATCATTAGAGAGGGAGCCATCTAGGCTGGTGACTCTCGGGCGCTTAGCTCAGTTGGTTAGAGCAGCTGATTTACACTCAGCAGGTCGGGGGTTCGAGTCCCTCAGCGCCCACCTCAGCGCCCACGCCCACGCCCACCTAGCTCAGTTCGGGTGAGCCGAGTAGTCGAATTAGGAGCTTGTCGAATGTTGCCAGCTGCGTCGGAGTGAGCGCAGAAAAGGAGTCGGCGAGAACCCGCTCCACGATGTGACCCCCGGCCTTTCTTAGCTCGTAGCCCTTTTCGGTCAGACGGTGACGGGCGGCTCGGCCTGGACCCGGAACACGTTCGATGAGTCCGCGCTCAAGCATGCGACCGGCGAGGGTGCCAAAGGCCTGGTCACTCTGAAACGTAAGCCGGGCCAGGAGGTGCAAGGAAGCTCCCGGGTTCCGGTCGAGATGTCGGAGTGCGTCCCACTGGACGAGACTGATCCCTAATGGTGCCAGTTCGGAGTCGATCGCCCTGTGATGCCTGACCTGGAGCCTTTTTACAGAGAGACCGATCTCGCTCAGCGGTCTCGTCACGAGTTGAGGCTAGCAGAGGATAGGGCAATTTGCTTATATAAATATGTTGTGATACCGTTGGCGTCAGCATTGCAACTGATGAAGGAGAATCACCATGACCCCGACGACGCGAACGATAGAACTCTTGAATAACTTGAACATCAAGTTCGACGAATATGGCGCTGCCAAAGACGGCACGGGAGTGATCGTGCTCCATGGCGGCGCGGGACCTCGCTCGGTCGCCGGTTTCGCCGAAGCCCTTTCCGAGCACGCCTACGTGATCGTTCCGACTCATCCCGGCTTTGACGGCACGACCCGACCCGATGGAACCGACACCGTCGAAGATTTGGCTGTGGCCTACTTGGACCTCATTGACGAACTTGACCTGCATGATGTGATGATCATTGGGAGTTCGATCGGTGGTTGGATAGGTCTGGAGATGAGCCTGCAAGACAATCATGGCCGTATCAAGGCGCTGGTATTACTTGGTTCCACCGGCATCAAGCCCGAGCCCCCTCTAGAGATTGCGGATCCCGCGAAGCTCGGACCGATCAAGACTGGGGAGCTCGCGTTCTACAGACCGGAACTACGTCTTGATCCGGCAACGTTGAACGAGACACAGAAAGCCGCGATGGCAGCAAATCAACGCGCTCAGGCCATGTACGCCGGTGTCAACTATGACCCGAAGTTGCGCGGCCGCCTCCACCGAGTCGTCGTGCCAGTATTGGTGCTCGCCGGCGAACACGATGGCATTGTCCCACCCGCATACGGGCGCGCCCTAGCCGACTCGTTGCCGCGTGCCGTCTTCCACGTGATTCCGGAGGCGGGACACTTCCCGCACATCGAGCAGCCCGGTGCAGTCTTCGGAGCCCTCGGAGACTTTGTGGACAACCAAGTCCGCTCTGGGGAAGCGTGATACGTGAACTCGGGCTCTCCTTGGACGAGAGCCCGAGTTCACGGGGTCCGACTCCAGATTCAAGGCTTCACGAGAAGAAATGGCGTTTCAGGTAGGACCGTACGCGTCGAGGTCGAGGACTTCCATGAAACGCCATGCGTTGGCGATCTCGGCGAAGCCAAATTGGGCATAGAGCGAGTGCGCGTCGGACGTAAGTAGCAGTAAACGGCGGAGTCCCGTGAGGTCGGGGTGCTCCATGACCTCTCGCATGAGCAATTTCGACAGTCCCTTGCCACGATGTGGCTCCAGAATGAACACGTCAGCCACAAGTGCGAACGTCGCCTTGTCGGTCACGATGCGTGCGAAGCCGACCTGATCTTCGCCGCGGTACACGCCGAAGCACATTGAATTCTCGATCGAACGTTCAACGACGGC
>Ga0187847_10000901_pt1 | contig 29173 bp, 37 predicted proteins | sample June2016WEW_4_10_FD_132458 | JGI IMG/M metagenome (GOLD analysis project Ga0187847, IMG submission 132458) | Peatland microbial communities from SPRUCE experiment site at the Marcell Experimental Forest, Minnesota, USA - June2016WEW_4_10 | ecosystem: Environmental > Terrestrial > Soil >...
ATCGCGAAACTCCTTTTCGTGTGCTTGGCGGCTCACGTTCTGGAGTTTCTGCGATGGACTCCTGTATCTGTCAAACTTTTGCTGCCTCCCCGGCAGAGCCGGGGGGTCTCCCTTCGTACTAGCGGATCGTCGTTCACCCAGATCCGCGCCGCTTTGCTTCTTACGTTTCCAAAGAACTCAGCGGGCCTTTGGTGAGATGTTGCCTGCGCTTTTGCCACTCCGAGCTTTGAAACACCTGCGGGCCGACTTCGATCAGTCGCGGCAGCATTTCGAAGACTGACACCGGACTCCACTCCGTACCCTGCCGCGTGCGGAATCCGCGACGATTGATTTCATCGGCAATGCGGGCGTAGGAGCCTTCCTGAACGACGAGCTCCATCAGCTGGAACAGGATTTCCCGCTCTGCCGGATTCTCTTCCAACCGCTCGGTCTCGGGCCCGATCCGTAGTCCGAATGGCACATCGGCTGGCAACTGGTCCTCAGCGGCTTCGACCTCCCGCTCCCATTCGATGGCCACCAGCGTCCAGCCTTTCGCAGTCTGCTGTTTGAGATCCGCCGCTTCGAGCGGACCCGACACGACTTGGCGCACTCGTTCCCTTTTCTTCATGTCCCGATGCCTCGCCAACGAAGTTTTGTGAATCGTGCAGCATCCGATGTTCCAGCTGCTGCGGGGAAAAGTCTTGTGCCTTCAACGCCGAGGGGTTGCGGCGACCAAGGCAACCGTCCGCCTGTGGACTGGAGTGTCCGGAAACAAACAAGCCATCGGGTCCATCCGATGTCCCGTGTAACGTCCATAGCTGGCTTTGGCGTCCCCGCTCATACGCCGAGGGAAATCATTTTCTCGACGCTTGCGGCCCCCCGGACTCCGAAAATGGCCGTTGCGGTCGTTGACGAGGGAGAGATTGTTCGCGTCTTTCACGGCGCACGGTCAGGCAAGCTCTAACCATGAGTAGCAAGATAACCGTTTCCGATAGTCGTGCGTTTTGCGTTGCGGCCAAAACCACATAGCAAGCGACCGTCCCAATCGGAACGACCGCGACCGCAAGAACTCGGCGCTCCTTGCGTAACAAGTAGGGCACCTATGGATTGATGCGCTCGAAGTTTGGAGTGGAAATTCGCGTTATACTCCCGAGTGGCCCACACGCCACTCGGCCCTAATGCTCTCTTCGAAGAGGCCGGTCTGATCGATTGCGGGCTTAACGAAACTTATTGCCTGCTGGCGGGTTTGTGGTCAAGAGCTTCACACCCTAACAGGAGTGGCTATGAATTTTCCTTCACGAACGTACATCCAGAAATGGTCCGTATTACTGTTCATTTTCGGCGTGACGGCAGTTTCCTCGGCTGGTGGGCCTCCCCAGAAGTCGGCTCCGGCGCACAAGGCGGCGGCGAGCCGGCCGGCGTCTCACGCGGCCCCAGCGCAGCACGCTGGCGGACATGCCGCAGCCGGCGGACACCCCGCAGCCGGTGGACACACCGCAGCCGGTGGACACACCGCAGCCGGCGGACACACCGCAGCCGGCGGACACACCGCAGCCGGCGGACACGCCGCAGTGGGCGGACACGCCGCAGCGGGTGGACACGCCGCAGCCGGTGGACACGCGGCAGGGGGTGGACACGCCGCCGCGGGTGGACACACCGCAGCCGGCGGGCATGGGGCGGCGGGGGGCCATACGGCGATGGGCGGACACACGCCGGCAGGAACCAGGAACGTTTCTCTTAAGGGTGGGGGCTCCGCCAGCATCCGATCGAATGGACAGATTCGTTCCGTCGATCGCAACGGCATGCACATTGACCACGGACTCCACGGCGGACGCACGGTTGTGGGGGAACACAACGGGGCGCGCGTGGTAAACACTGGACGACAAGGGGGATACGTCCAGCGGTCTTACATGAATCGCGGTGGCCGTTCCTATTATTCGCGTACCTATTATGACCACGGCCACTACCATACCGCAGTCTACCGCGGCTACTACTGGCACGGTCATGCCTACTACGGCTACCATCCTGGCTTTTGGTTTCATCCGGGATTTTACGCTTGGGGCTTTCATCCCTGGGGCGCGCCGGTTTACTGGGGCATAGGGGCGTGGGGTTGGGCAGGGGCGCCATGGTGGGGCTTCTATGGTGGGTGGTTCACTCCTTATCCCTATTATGCGTCACCGGCCTTCTGGCTGACGGACTACCTGGTTGCCGCAGAGTTGCGTTCGGCCTATGAGGCCCGGCAAGAGGCAAACGCCGACGCCATGGCCAGCTCCGAAGGTGGCAGTGGCAATGCCCCACCAGCGGCTTCGGGTGCGGTTGCATTGACTCCCGAGGTCAAACAGGCGATTGCCGAGGAAGTGAAAGCGCAGTTGGCAGAACAGGAAAACCAGGCGGGACAGAATGGCGGGTCGGGCGGCCAAACGGCGCCCACTCCCTCCAATGATCAGGTCCCACCGGCTCTTGATCCGGCCAGACGGACTTTTGTTGTGGACAGCGATCTCTCCGTAGTGGCGAACGGGAAGGAATGCGGCCTCACGGCGGGTGACGTTATCACACGTTTGACCGATACTCCGGACGCGGACAACATGGTGAACGCCAGCGTCTCGGCGAGCAAGACGTCAGAATGTGGAGCCGGAGAAACCGTGGCCGTTAAGGTGGACGATTTGCAGGAAATGCAAAACCACTTCGCGGAGCAACTCGACAGCGGCCTTGGCGAATTGGCGAAGAAACAGGGTACGGGTGGTATTCCAAAGGCGCCAGACACTGGTACCGTGGCCTCGGATGTACCGCCTCCGGCGCCCGATACGACGGCGGAAAAGACTCTGCAAGACCAGCAACAGGCGGCCGATCAGACCGAAGCTCAGGTCAAGCAGGAAGCTGCGGCATCTGGTGCCGGGCAGTAGAACGCCTCTTGTCTGGCGGCCGTCTCGACCGCCGAGCGGGGATCGTTCAGTAACCGGGAGCGTCGGCAACGACGCTCCCTTCTTCAATCATAACAACCTGGAGCAAAACCACCGGGTTTTTCCGGCCTTGTTGGGCCGCGCAGCGCGCAACTAAACCGCGCTGCGCAGTTTTTGGACGGAACTACCATGAGCCCAGTGCCTCCTGGGAGCACTGCAGAAAGAGCCATTCGAACCCCCGATCCGTTGCTCGATTCCGGCTTGATCAAATCAAACAATGTCAGACTGAGATCCCGCAGCAATCAGGGTTGGAAGGGATAGTCAGAATCCGATGAGAATTGCGCCTGAGACTTCAGATTGGCTCGAGCTGTGATCGGGAGGGAAATGACAGCCGTTTCCTGGAGTAACAAGGTCTGCCCGAACTTAACCCCGCACGATGCCGATCCGTCTGTTTGAAAATGGAGTACGATGTTGGAGTTTGCGATCCGGCTTGATTCCTAGATAGCTGCAGACAGCAGGAGCCATGCCCCATTCAAGTACGACCAGTAAAAAATCGGCGTTTCTGGCGGTCGCCATTCTATGCACTCTGCCCTTGGTAGCGCAGAAGGCCCCAGAAACGAATCGTCCCAAGTACGACCTCACCACCGAGACCAAGATGAAAGGCACCGTCGAGGAGGTGAGACTGCCTCCCGCAGGCAAAGACAAGGAAATCGCACATTTGCTGGTGAAGACAGGGACGGACACGGTCGACGTGTACCTCTGTCCCAAGTCATTTCTTGACGATATGGGCGTGAGCTTCAGCAAAGGGGACGAAATCGACCTCACCGGTTCAAAAATTAAGCAGGGCGAAGCCGAACTCATTCTCGCCCGTGAAGTCGTGAAGGGCACGGACACTCTCGTTCTTCGCGATGCGAAGGGTAACCCCGTCTGGAGCTGAGATCGGTCGATTGGGCGAGACCCACCGCTCACCCCCATCCAAGCTCAATCGGGCTGCCAGGATTACCGTTCGGTGTGGCTTCCCTTTCGGGCTCCCGGGGAGTGCAGGCAAGCAAGTGTCGTTGGTAAGTCCTGGCTAAAGGAAGCGCCGCCGGGCTCCGCCATGGTTTGGCTCCGCCCACCAGAAGAAGATCCGGGAAAATCAAAAGCGTTTCGGTTGCTTCCGCACGGCGACGCGCCAGCGATGGCCAATCCAGGGATGGAGGGGACGATGGTTTGAGGACTCGCCACGGGGGCTTGGATTCGTCAGTGTCACCTTAGACCCGGGCGGAGATACTTGTCATTGGCGAGCGGAGAGTCCAGCAAAGACGAGCATTCTGTTTCCAGAAAATGACATCTGGAAACAGAATTCAGGATTACCACTGCAGATCGGAGGCCTCTTATGCCGGGATCCCACTCTCACGGACCCGTTAGTGCTGGCGTATGCGCCGGAATCGTCGTCGCCATGTTGGCGATGATTGTGATTCCCGCGGCGATCACGCTTCAGACGGTCCGAATCCCCTCTCCGCCCGTGCCGGTCAACCAGAACTCCACTCCGCACGGCTACACCTTGAGCCTTCTGCTGTTCCTGTTCCCCATCATTGTTATCGCAGGTTGGTTTTTGCCGAGCGAGGGACTTCACGTTCCGCGACGCGCCTTCTGGTATACGCTGGCCATTCTGGTCCCGCTGGGCTTCGTGCTCGATTTCTTCTTCGCGCGGTGGTTTTTCTGCTATCCGAACGTGGGCGCGACCCTGGGCATCGGTGCTCCCGCGCTCGGCCGGCCCGTTCCCCTCGAGGAGTACGTGTTCTATCTGACCGGATTTCTCGCAGTTCTCCTTCTGTACATATGGCTCGGAGAGTTCTGGTTGGCCGCTTACAGTCTGCGGGATTATGCCGGCGAAGCCCGGAAAATACGCCGCCTTCTGCAGTTTCATCCCACGTCCTTGATCCTCGCTGCGGCCCTGATCGGCGCTGCCTGGTTTTACAAGAAACATCTGGCTCTCCCCGACGACCAGGCAGGCTTTCCCGGCTACTTTACCTTTCTTGTCGCCGGAGCCCTGCTTCCCGCCGTGACTTTTTATCCGGTGGCGCGCCGCTTCATCAACTGGCGCGCCCTCAGTCTCACGCTTTTCTTCATGCTGCTCGTCAGCCTGCTGTGGGAAGCTACCGTGGCGCTACCCTATAACTGGTGGAATTTTCAGCATCATCAGATGATTGGTCTGTTTGTCGGAGCTTGGTCGCAACTACCCATCGAAGAGGTGTTCGTGTGGATCGCGGTTAGCTACTCTGCGGTGATCGTGTTCGAAGTTCTCAAGGTGCTAGTGGCATCCGAACGCTCCGTGCACGACGCCCTTTTCGGCCCAAAGGCAAGCACCTAACCCGGAATAATGGGGGACGATGATTTTTCCACGGGAGAAAAACCAATCATGAGACGGGGCGCCATCGGCATCGATTTTGGGACAACCAACAGTTCGATTGCTTGTGCCAGATGCTCCGACGAGATCCAGCTGGCCAGTTTCGCCTACTTGGGGAGCCTGACCGACTCTTATCGATCGTTGCTGTATTTGCAGCAGACGAAAGAAAATGGAGTCCGTACTCTGAAGTCGTGGACAGGCCCGGAGGGCATCGAGCACTATCTTTCCGGGGAGTCGACCGGACGCTTGATTCAGTCGCTCAAGTCGCACCTCACGAGCCCGAACCTCCTAAGCACGGAGGTTTTCGGTCGACGGTACACGCTTGAAAATCTGATTGCGAGAATTCTCAGAGACCTGCGAGAAAAGGCCGAGCATCAGTTTGGAATCAAAATCGGGTCCGCGGTCGTCGGAAGGCCGGTTCATTTTTCCGGAGCTGAGAAGCCGGACGATGACCACTACGCCGAGGGTCGGCTGAGATCAGCGTTTGAGTTAGCGGGCTATGAGTCCGTAGAGTTCGAGATGGAACCGGTGGCAGCGGCCCACTATTACGAATCTCTGCTTGATCATGATGAGCTCATTCTGATCGGGGACTTCGGCGGTGGCACGAGCGACTTCTCGTTGATCCACGTGGGCCCAACCTTTCGTCGAGCGGCTACCAGCACGGGCAACATCGTGGGAAACGCGGGAGTGGGCATTGCGGGAGATGCCTTTGACGCGAAAATTGTCCGACATCTCGTGTCTCCAGCTTTGGGCGCCGAATCGCAATTGCGCTCGCTCGGCAAGATCTTGACGGTTCCCAACTGGGTCTACATAAAGCTAGAGCGCTGGCACCATCTGTCCCTGTTGAGAGCCAAGGACGTGCTGGACATGTTAAAGAGCGTTCACGCGCAGTCCCTGGAACCGGAGAAAATCGGAGCGCTCATTCATTTTATAAAAGAAGATCTCGGATTTCACCTCCACCGCGCGGTGCAAAAGGTTAAATGCGATCTGTCGCGCGAACCTGTGGCCAGGTTCCGGTTTTCGGACGGGTTTGTGGACCTTGTGGCCGTGGTAAACAGAGCATCCTTCGAAGAGTGGATTGCGGAGGAGATTTCCCAGATCGCAGCGTGCGTCGATTCGCTTATCCGTTCGTCCGGCGTTCAACCCGGCGATGTCGATCGCGTGTTTTTGACCGGGGGCTCTTCATTTGTTCCAGCGGTTCGCAGAATCTTCGAAACGCGATTTGGAGAGAAACGAATCCGCGGTGGCAACGAGTTTACATCGGTAGCTCGTGGCTTGGCGGTGACGGCGAAGGACCGGCAAGCCTCCTTTTCTTCCCCACCGACGCCCGAAGGCGAGAGCAGCGTCCAAAGCTAAGGGGGCTGCGAAGGGGGGATTCTTTGCCTTGCCCCCAGGGCGGTCCGGCACATCGTCATCGCCCATGACGACCGCTGGATTTCAGCTCCCCAAGCGTGGAGTATGATGAGCAAAAAATGAAAAACACTGCCGTTTTGCTCCTCAGTACTCCCATGCCGCTCGCTCGCAAAGGCGTGGTAGCCGAAATCTCGCAGTTTCTCATTAGGCACAAGGGTAGCGTCCTGCACAGTGACGATCACCTGGATAGTGGCCGCGACTTGTTTCTTTCAAGGCTGGAATGGGATCTCGACGGGTTTGATATTCCAATCTCTGAGTTCGAACACCACTTCAAGCCCGTCGCCGAACGTTTTCGTATCCATTACCACCTGGCATTGACCGATACCCTCCCTAAGATAGCCATCCTGGTTTCAGCCTACGATCACTGTCTTGCCGACCTGCTCTACCGGCAGAGGACCGGCGACCTGGCTTGCGAGATTGTCGCGATCCTCAGCAATCACCCAACCACCAAACCACTGGCTGATTTTTATCACGTTCCCTTCCATCTACTGACCCATCCGAAGGACAAGCGCGAATCTGAGCGGGAAATGCTGGAGCTTCTGGGCCAGAATGTTGACTTGATCGTGCTCGCGCGCTACATGCAGATTCTGGGTCCGGATTTCGTCGCCCAGTACTTGTTGCGCATGATTAATATCCATCATTCCTTTCTTCCTGCTTTCATTGGGGCCAAGCCCTATCACCAGGCCTTCGAACGCGGCGTGAAGCTGATCGGGGCTACCAGCCATTACGTTACCGCGAGCCTGGACGAGGGACCAATTATCGAGCAAGACGTGGTTCGCGTTTCTCATCGCGATACAGTCGAGGAAATGGTGCGCAAGGGTCGCGATCTGGAGAGAGTTGTACTGTCGCGCGCAGTGCGGTGGCACTTGGAAAACCGAGTTCTCGTCTACCAGAACAAGACCGTCGTGTTCGTCTAGCTCGCTCGGGGGGCGATCGGCAGCCGAGACGCAAACCGCAATTCCCTTTCGATCTACCCGCAGGAGCAATCGACATGCCCTTACGAGGCGCAGGGATTTGTGGGGTGCTTGCTTCGACCGGCGCATCGCGAAAGGCCTTCCCGGCGACCGAACGGCAGATCACGTCATTCGCTGATCTGCGGGCTCAGAAGCCTGGATCGAGATGAAGCCGTACGACGATCGATATTGGCAGCAGGTCGATCAAATTGCCCGCGGTTTCAGATAGAGAACGACATTGCTGGAAAGATCTCGAATTCCGAACGGCTGCCAATCCTCCCGGAGTTCCGAAGTGTGATGTTGGTTCGCGAAGGCGCTCATTGCTTCCTGGTGAAGCGCGCTCTGGACACGCTTGGCGAAGCCTGTCAACTTCGTCGGTATGACGACAATTCAGGACAGTTGCTTGCGCCGCAGCAGGTTCGCGTCATGCTGTCACCATTTTCGCCGACCAGCTTTTTACGAAGGCCCCGAAGCGGTCGAGCGCCTTCGAGAAATTGTCTCCGGCGGCGGCAAAGCCGAGCCGAAAATGCGCGGGCGCATCGAAGCAGTCGCCGGGAGCCAGCAGGATTCCATGCTCGGTAGCCGCTTGGCAGAACGGGCGGTCGTTTTCTCCGCTGACCAGCCAGGGGAACGCGGTCATACCTCCTTGCGGCGAAATCCAGCCGAGTACGTCGCCATGGTCCGCCATGAAGCGCTCGAGGAGCTTGAGGTTTCCGGTGGCGGCTGCCTGGGTCTTGCCGAGCACGATGTCACGTTGGCGGATTGCGATTTCCGAAAGAATTTCTCCGGTGGTGGTGTTGCAGATCGAGAAGTAGGCGCGTGCGTTCCAGTATTGCTGGCGGCGCCGGACGTCGTGCTCGATCATCCATCCGGTGCGCACGCCGGCAATCGAAAAAGCCTTCGACAGGTCTGCGATCACGGTGGCGTGCGGCAGGCGCGCCGCCGATTTCGTTCGCCTTCCGTGGTAGATGGGATGGTAGACCTCGTCGCTCACCAGCTGGATGCCGCGCTCGGCAGTGAAGTCGTGCAGCGCTTCCATTTCGCCGTCGCTGAGGGTCGCGCCCGTGGGGTTGTGCGGGCTATTCACCAGGACGAGCTTGGTCTTCGAGTCGGCGAGCCGTTTGATCTCGTCGGGGTCAATGCGGAAGCCGTTTTCGCGGCGTACGCGATACAACCGGGTTTCCAGGCCAAGCGATTCCGGGAGGGCCGAGAAAGTGGCAAATCCAGGCAGCGGAATGATTACGTTGGCGCCGGGCTCGGCGGCCAGCCACATCAGGGCCACGAGCGCTTCGGAGGCGCCGGTCACGATTTGGACGGCCTCTACCGGGACTTCCTGCATTTCAGCGATCGCCTCCCGCAGACTGTCGGCGCCGGCAGGGCGGCTGTAGACCAGGTTGTGGTTCAGGAAGCGGTGGCGCGTGGGGTCGTCGGCGAGGGCGAGGATGTCGCGTACGGTCCAGGTCGGTCCGGTGCTCGCGGCGAGATTGAATTCAATGTCGTGTTCGTACTGGTCGAGCCAGGCATCGAGCAGGAAGGGCTTGAGTTGCATACGAGCACCTCGAAGGAGACGTTGGTTCCTGGTATTGATTCTGCGGGTTGGCGGAGGGATGGATTTTAGTTCGCGAGCGACGCGGATCGAGCGCCCGAACCGGTGGCTGCAAACCCACGTTGGGCAGACTCAGCCCCGAAGGGGACTGTCATGCGGACCAAGCCACGAACCGCGAAAGCCTTTTCAGCCAACGGCTAGGGCGAGGTCGATGACGAAGATCCAGCAAGAAGATTGATCAGATTCTGTCCGTTTGGACTCCCCCATCCGGTTACAAGATCGTAGCCCACGACGGCATTGTAGGATTGCCCTTGGCCGTTATTGTTATTGCCGCTGGTGATGTCGTGGAAAACTTCGTTGTAGCTGGCACCCCGTGCAATCGGGTAGATGATTGGGTTCAGGAACCCCACAGTTGAGCTCCCGCTAGCCACCACTTGTTGATTGACGAGCGCTAGAAAACCGGCCCATCGCGGGGCGGCGAAGCTTGTGCCACCATAGTCTCCTGCACAGGATCCCTGGTCGCACGCATAATTGTCCGTATTTGCCTCCGCCGCCACGTCCGGCACATTGCGTACGCTAGTCGACGCCTGGTTGGAGGAATTGGCCACGCCGGCCTGCCAACTCGGAATCGCAAAGCCATCGTCGGCCGGGCCGCCGCTGCTGTCGAGCCATGCGGTTTCTGATTGCCAAGTACCGCCCGCGCCCTTGGTGGTCAAATCGGTCCCGCCGACGGCTACAACGTAGACCGACTCCGCGGGATAGCTGTTGTCTGTAGAGTTCGACCCGGTAAAGGCTCCTGCGTCCCCGGAGGCCACGAACAAATTCTGCCCCTGCGCCGCGAATTCCTGCAATATGGAGTCAAGCTGCGCCGTGTCATCCGGATTCCATCCCCACGAACAGCTGAGTTGCTTGGCGATATTTTCCGTTGCCATTTCATTGAATATGTCAACGTCGCCCACGCCAATTTGCGAGGTGCCGGGAGCGATGTAGACGCGAATTTGGCTCATGCCGGGAGCCATGGACGCCGCTTGCACGATATCCAGAACTTGCTCTCCATCATCGCCGTCAGAGCCGGCACTGGCGCCATCGAGCAGCACGTTCTGAATGGGAACGCTATTGGATTGCCCGGCAAAGCTCGCGGTTACGTCACTCAAGTTGTAGCCGTCGAACTCCAACAGCCCCACCGCCTGGCCACTGCCAGTGAGAGCGGTGCCGCCGTAGTAGGCTGCCCGCATGTCGCTCCCAAGATACGCTCCACTCGGCCCCGAGCCGGTGATGTTGCGGCGAAAGTTCGCGGGGGCTCGTCTGAACTTTGGACGGGGAAAGGAAAAATTATTCAGGCCGGCAATGTGCATCACCGGAACGCTCAACTCGAGTGAGGGTTCGCGGTCGGGAGAATAAAAAGTGCGATTCTCGGTTGGATGGCGATAGGTCGTCATCGCCACATGGAAAGCTTTATTGATCTGGGACACGGTGCCATCAATATGTACGAGCAGTCGATTCGCCGGTGTATGGGTCACGTTGAAGCCCTTAGATCGGGCGAACTTCACCACCGCCTCGTAATCCTGTTTCGTCGGGCCAAACTGTTGCGTGAACTGGGCCACAGTAAGAAAATGCCGGTAATCGGGGTTGGATGGGTCATAAAGCCGCTTCAACAGGTTCGTCAGTTCACCCGGATTACGGAGGGGCAAAATGATGGCCAGCCGCATCCGTTGACTCTTGGACATCGGACCGACTCGGGTTGCCTGGCCGTTGGTAACGGCGGCGCGAACATGCCGCTGCAACACCTGCGATCGCTTTCGAGCCTCTGCCGGAATTGCGCAGAAACCTAGCACGACGAGGCAAATAAGGACGGCAGGCCCAATGCGACCCTGTTTGCTCGTTTTCATTTTCTCTTTATCCTTTCGACCTTCCAAGTTCGACGAGAGGGCATGCGGAACGCTTTGTATATGCCAGGCGGCCACTAAGGCAACGACATCTTAGCGCACCTCAGTCCGGATTTCCACTTAGCCAAACAGACGGGAACCGACGGTCGGATCACGACCGAGAACAGTGCCCCAGGACACGAGCCACCATCGTCCTCGATCGCTGCGTGAGCCTATCGAACTGTTGCTCTCAATTGAGCACCCGGTATGTTTTTGATTGCCGCTCGGAACAGTCCGGGCCATCAAGAGCACCTCGACCCGAAGTGCTAGCCGATTTGTCCAAATTCGGGCCACTCGAACGACTACTTGATGAGAGAGGCCTTCCGCCTCAAGGAGGTCGCGATGAAATATCTCTGTTTGATTTTCTATGATGAAGAAAAATTGCTGGCGTTGCCGGAGCAGGAGATCCAGACGTTGGCGGATGATGCGCTAGACTACGACGATGTCCTGCGCCAGAGCGGCCATTTTGTCGCCGCGCAAGCGCTCCAGTCGGTTCACGCGGCCAGTACCCTGCGGATGCGGAATGGAAAGACATCGGTTACCGAGGGTCCTTTTGCGGAGACGAACGAGCAGATTGGCGGATTTGTCCTGATCGAGGCCAAAGATCTCAACCAAGCCATCCAGGTGGCGTCCCGCCTCCCGCGGGCGCGACTCGGCGGCGTCGAGGTGCGGCCGATCTTGCAATTGAGTGCGAAGCGTCCCGAGTAGCGACAGCGGCCGCCAAAATGCCTGTGGGCGAGACCCGCGAAGACAGCGGGATGAGGCGGAGCCCATGTGTCCAATATCATGTTGACGACGGAAGCGGTCATTTTCGGCTTGACCGCCGCGGGCGAGCTGAGCACGTCTTGATACCGAAGATCAAGCCTCGGAGACCGGCTTGCCGAAACTCGTGAAGCTATGCATCAGAATCCTCTGGAACACGCGCGGGACAGGCTTGAGACGATCTATCGTAGTGAGTCGCGCCGTGTCCTTGCAACGCTGATTCGCCTGCTCGGAGATTTTGACCTTGCCGAGGAAGCGCTTCACGATGCCGTTACGGCGGCCATGGAACAATGGCCGCGCGACGGTGTTCCAGCTAATCCCCGCGCCTGGTTAGTATCGACAGGCCGCTTCAAGGCCATCGATCGAATTCGTCGGAACGTACGCTTGGCGTCTCTGAAACAGGCCATGGGACTGCTGCAGACCGAATCGACCGACCCACTGGTGGACGACCAGCACATTGAAGATGACCGACTGCGGCTTATCTTCACCTGCTGCCATCCGAGTCTGCCGCGGGAGGCTCAGCTCGCCCTGACCCTGCGCGAAGTGTGTGGTCTGACCACGGAAGAGATCGCACGCTCCTTCCTCACCAGTGCCCCAACCATTGCCAAACGAATCGTTCGCGCCAAGGCTAAGATTCGGGACGCGGGCATTCCCTACGAAGTGCCCTCGCGGGCCGATCTGCCTGACCGGCTGGAGTCCGTCCTGCAGGTCATTTATCTGATCTTTACAGAAGGGTACTCTGCCTCGTCCGGTCCCTTGCTGATGCGGTCGGACATCACGGGAGAGGCCATCCGCCTTGGGCGACTGATGGTCGACCTGCTGCCGGAGCCGGAAGCCTTCGGATTGCTGGCATTAGTGCTCCTGCAGGATTCGCGCCGCTCTTCCCGCGTATCGCCCGAGGGCGAAGTCATCCTTATGGCGGAGCAGGACCGTTCCTTATGGGACCGCACTCTCATCGGAGAGGGTAGAACGCTGGTGAAACAAGCGCTCGAGTCCGGCAAATTTGGGCCGTACACACTTCAGGCGGCGATCGCGGCCGTGCACGCCGATGCCTTCGACGCCACTTCCACCGACTGGCCGCAGATTGTCGGACTCTACGACGTGCTGCTGCGGGTAAGCCCTTCCCCGGTGATCGAGCTGAACCGGGCGGTCGCGATCGCTATGCGTGATGGCCCATCGTGTGGTCTCGCGCTGATCGAGGCGATCCTCGAGCGTGGCGATCTGCAGGATTACTACCTCGCGCATTCGGCACGCGCGGACTTGTGCAAGCGCCTTGGAAACAAGGCGGAGGCGGTCCGCTCATACCAACGAGCCCTGAGCTTTGCCCGGCAAGAGCCGGCACGACGATTCCTGGAGCGGCGACTGCGTGAATTGAGTGATTAAGGAAGGACGATCGCTGATGGCGTCTTCAAGGGACGGAAGGGAGGCAGAGGAGTGGGTCGAGGACAGCCTCCCGGTCCATTTGCCGACCGCAACACAGGTCGATTAGACCCGAGTAGGGCAGGTTATCGAGTAGCGCGCGAGGGCCCAAAGACGGGCACTAGCACTGCAGCGCACAGATTTTTTTCGCCCATCAGACAGACCCCCGCCCGGAAGTTCTACGCTTCCCTACAAGACGTGGATCCTAGCCGACAAAGTGTTGACGCGGCCCTAAAGGGGGGATCCGGCAAGGTCGCCAAAGTGACAATCCTTTGACAATTCCGTGACACACCGTCGTTCGCCCTCAGATAGTTTCTTTCCCTGGCAAGCGCCCGGCTTCCGTCTCTGTCAGCAACCCCAAACGGCTCCGTGAAGGCGTAAGCCAATCGCTACCAACTCTCAGTTCTTAGGAGGAGAAATGCGCTCTCAACGTCACTTTCGGCTCCCGGCTCTCGTTCTCGTGGCGGGAGCGTTATTGGCCGTTTCATGGCTGCTACCAGGCTTCGCGGCCGCTGCATCGCAGACGATTACAACCATTGCTTCCAGTGTCCCGGCAAACGGTGATGTGAACCCCTACGGCATTTTTGTCGTTCCGATCACGGTGGGAAACCTGGTGAAGGGAAATCTGCTGATCAGCAATTTCAACGCCGCGTCCAATGAGCAAGGAACCGGCACCACCCTGGTGCAGATATCTCCAGGCGGCACGGTCTCGCAGTTCGCCCAGATTGACGCGTCCAATCTTCCCGGCACGTGCACGGGCGGCGTTGGCCTCACCACCGCGCTGGTTGTGCTGCGCGCTGGTTGGGTGATCGTCGGCAGTTTGCCTACCGCCGATGGCACCTCTGCAACGGCGCAGGCGGGATGTTTGCTGGTTCTTGATCCCGCCGGAAACGTGTCGGAAACAATCTACGGAACGCTGATCAACGGACCGTGGGACATGGCTGTGCGTGACCGCTCGACTCTCGCAGGCGGTGGGACGGCATCGCTGTTTGTCAGCAACGTGCTGAACGGTACCGTCGCAGCGGGCGGCAGCGTCGTCAATCAGGGTACGGTCGTTCGCGTCGATCTCACTCTCTCCCAGGTGGCGCCACCTTTTGTGCAAGCGATGACGGTAATTGGGTCGGGATTCGCCGAGCGCACCGATCCGGCTGCCCTGGTTATCGGCCCGACCGGAGTGGCTTTAAGCCCGGACGGCTTTTCACTGTACGTAGCCGACGCCCTCAACAACCGTATTGCTGCGATTTCTTATCCCCTCTCGCGGCCAACGACGGCGCATACCGGAGTTACGATCACCAAGGGCGGCAGCCTGAACGGTCCGCTCGGTCTGACGGTCGCACCGAATGGCGACATCCTCACCGTAAACGGAGGGGACGGTTACATGGTGCATACCACGCCCGATGGATTTCAGGTTTCGAAGACGCTTCTCGATGGCAGCGGCAGTCCTCCGGGCGCGGGCGCATTGTTCGGCTTGGTGACGGTGGGACAGAATGTTTACTACGTTGACGACGCCACCAACACCCTTAATCTTTTCCACTAAGGCCAGTCCGACTGCAGCACCGGCCGCCGGGAACGCTCCGCAGCGCTTTCCGGTTTTTTTGTGTTCGCTCCACCCCCTCGCTTCATCCGCTCCCGGAAAGTAGCTCAGTTTGACGCGGATAGGCGAAGCGGTTCAGGGCAGGTTGCGCAAGCCGGAGCGGCAACCGCGTTCAAACTCGTGGCGCGGGGCTACCACGGCGCACCAGGTCTGGGGTATCGGGGGGCCGGGTTGGGACTCGAACACAAACACCTGGTCTGTCCGGTGCCCAGGTCCCCGTCGGAAGACGATTCCTTCCCGGCCGGCCCCGAATCCCCCGCTTTACAACTGGCGGAAGCCAACAGAGAACCATTATCGGCACTTCCGGCTATTCACGGGCGATTGAACAGGAATATACTTTTGCCACGCGCGGAAAATGCGCAAAGGAGACCTCCCCCGATGAACAAAGTACTGGAAGTTCTGCTCACTGCTGTGGCACTGGCTGCGTTGTACAGCGCAATCCCGACGACCGTCCCGCAGGCCAGCAATGCGGCCGTTCGAGCACAACAGAATGTGGTCGTTGCTGATGGCAGCGACCCAATGCCGGTGTGCCGCGGCGGCAAAAACTGCAATCAAGCGAGATAAGTAAGCTGTAAATCCATAAATCGACCACAGGCTGCCCCAAAAATACATTGCATGGCGGTCGCGGGATAGGTATGCTTTTCCCACAACACCTATGCCTCAGCCGATGAACTGGTTAATGTATGGAAGCTGGCTCGCGGGTCCGCTGTTGCAGATCACTCTTCTGATCTTCATGGTCCGGAACAAGTTCCATACCGCGTTTCCGCGGTTTTTTTCCTACATCCTGTTTCAGACTCTCAAGTCGGCGTGTTTATTTGTTGCCTACCGCTACTTCGCCGGGAGTTATTTCGAGGCCTATTGGACCGGAAATGCCGTCAGTGTGATCTTTGCGGTCGCCGTGATGGATGAAATCTTGCACAACCTCTTCAAAGAGTATGGGGGGAATAAAAACTTAGGCACGACCATATTCCGATGGTCGTGCGGACTGCTCCTGCTGCTGGCCATTATCGGCGCTTTGTCCAATGGCGAAACGGATGGAGATAAGATTGTGGCGACAGTGTTCGCCTTTGATCGCAGCGTGCGTCTCATGCAGGTTGGCTACTTCCTGCTCTTAATGCTCCTTTGCCGTCTTCTCAAAAATTGCTGGCGGCAACCGGTATTCGGCCTGGCGCTGGGATTTGGAGTTTTTGCCAGCGTTGAACTGATCCTGGTGAGTGTTTTGATGCGGTTTGGCGACAATCACGCCGCCATCATCAGTTTGCTGAAGAGCGCGTCTTACAACGCCGTGACTCTTGTATGGATCGGCTACCTGAGCAAGCAGGCGCACCTGGTACCCAAGGTCGAGGCCACAATTCATCCGAATCTGTTCGGCATGACACTCGCCACTTCCGTGGCCATGCCGGATCCCGACGCACGCTTGATGTTGAGGGTGGAACAGGCCGTGGACCGGGTCCTGTCTCGCGGCGATTGGCCTCGGCCAATTACCCAGGGAAGACGGATCGTCAGTCGCAGGCCGAAACCCGAAGAGAGCAACTAGCATGTGCGTCCCATCCGTGTGCCAACGATGAAGGCCTCGACCAAGCAACTGCGGGGTGAAGCGAACTGGACGCCGGTGGAAGGCGAGGCCATTTCCTTCAAATCTTCCACTGGCCACGAGACCGCGGTTCTCCGGGAAGTGCAATGGGGTTTGGTCTGGCGTGATTTCATTCTGGAAGACGGACGGGTCATCCCAGAGCACAGGATTTCGGGCTGTCCCCAGCCACCGCTATGGCGCAAAATCGATGAGGTCACTGATGATGAGCGTGAGCAGTGTGAGGAACGGCTGCTTTCGATGGCCAGCGCCGGGATGGATCCGCGCACACGGGACCAGTCTTTTTGGGCGGAATTGAACCAGTATCTGGCCTACACCTACCTTCGGTTCAAGCAAGCCGAACGAAATGTGCAGGATGCAGAGCAAACAACTGAGCGGGAGTAGCACTGGCAGGTTGTAGGAACCGAAAAAGGGTTTGGAGCGATGACCCTATCCGATAAGGAATCCGAAGATCAAAAGGCGTGGAGAGTGCTCTCCGAAGCCGGGCTGGTAGAAATACGACTCGACGAATTTGCAGAAAGAATCCGGGACGTCAAGCGTATTGTCATAGTGCGGCTGCGTGAATTGCTGGATTTCGACAATGGCGTTAAGGAACGCGAGTCGGCGGCATACTCGCTCGGTACGCTCAAGGGATTGGAGCTAAAGGTGCTGGCGAACGCCCCGAAGCCCCCGGACTCCTCGGAGAGGTGATCTTGGTGATGCAGCAAACCGCACCCTGCCTCCCGATGCCTCTGTCCTCTCCAGACCATGGTCTGGCCGCAAGATTTTCCGCATGCAAAACGCTTCCCTGCTGGCAGATCGCAGACTATCCTGTGGTCCAGAAACAGAATTCCCGCGCTTCCGCCCATAGAGGTCACGATGCTTAGCGATGCTCCGGAGCAACCCAAGAAGAGCTGGGAACAACTAGCCGCCGCAGCCTCCCTCGAAACCGACCCTGAAAAGCTCGCAACCATTATGGAAGAGATCTTTGCGGCTCTCGAAGAGCGGGAAAGAAACCTTTCCCTCTCGCAAGCTCCGCCTGGATTTCAAACCCATCCCACGGAAACGTGACAACCCGGCGAAGACAATCAATCGCTGCTAAAGGCGCCTTCGATGCGACGACGAACCCCGGCCCGAGCGGTAACACTTAGGAAGCGGCCCACTTCCGACATGATGCTCTGCCGATACCGCTTCTCAATTTGGCACGAACCGCCTCATGCCACCACCCTACTGCGCGTCCCGTCCGTGCAGATCTACGATTGTCAGCCAGAGGGCTCCGGCTTCGCCAAGTTTCGCTGAACCCAAAGTGAGTGATCCGGTGGCGGAATCGATATTGTAGCCTTGGATACCCTTAAACGTACCCAGGTATAGATACATTCCAAAGGAATCGGTCGCCAGCGTTTCGCCGCCCGCCCCGAAAGGAGACCCGGGCACCGGAGTAAGCGCTCCACTACCGGCGTCGATGCGATAGCCGGAAACAGTGCCGTCGCCCGGATTCACGACGTATAGGAAACTGTTTGCCAAGGCGAAAAGGGCGGGGGAGTTTCCCGCCGGGAAAGGAGAACCGGGCACGCGAGTCAGGGAGCCGGTCCCGCTATCAACCGAGAAGGCTGCAATCTTGTTATTCGCGCTAAGAGCGACGTAAACGAAACTGCCGGTGTCGACAATACCATACGGCTCGCTGTTGGGGACAGTGCTGGGATCGGGGATGGCGAAAGGCGAACCTGGCACCGGACTGAGCGCCCCCGATTGATCAATCGTGAAGGCCAGAACTCCGGGTGGAATATCTTCGGAAGCGTAGAGGAATTTCCCCGTGGGGTCGACCACTAACTGGGAGTTCGCGCCCGAGGTGAAGGGCGACCCGGGAACTGAGGTGGGAACACCGGTCACCCGGTCCAAGCGAAACGCGAAGATGTGACCGCTGTCGTCGGCACCATAAAGGAACTGGCCATCCGGTGTCGTCGCCAGACCCTGAATGGAAATGGGAGGTGGAAACAGGAAGAAAGGGGATCCCACAATTGGGGTGAGGGTGCCCTTGGCTTGGTTGATGGTGTAGCCGAAGATCTGGGAGCCGTTGTTGCCCACGCCATTGATGAAGCTATTCGAAATGTAGAGAAAACCAGTACTTGACGCGACCGCCGCGCTGTTGGCGAAGAAAGGAACGGGTCCGGTGGACGCCCAGTTGAACCCTCCGGTGTTGCGATTGATCCTCGCAGTCGCAGAAATATTGAGGCTGGCGATAGCAAAACCGTACAAAACCTCGTGGCCCTTGTCACGACTGGCGTTTTCCCTGCCGCTAGCGGAGCAGCCATCCACCACACCCGCGCACAGCACCAGTATGAGGGTCCATCGGAGCAACAACCTAGACCTACCTCGAAAAATACGCCTCACCATACCGGTATCCTCCCGAGTGTTGGGGTTGCGTCTTCACCGCCTGATTCGCAAGGCCGTTCCGCCTTCAGCGTTCCGACCGCTTCTTCATCTCCGATCTTGCGAGACAGCCTTTGCTTTTGCGCCCAAGGTCTTCAGCTTTGGCCGAAGCACAACTTGAGCCTGGTAGGAAAGTATAAACACTAATAGACGATTTGAGCGCTCCGAAAACTTCAACTCCAAGACGGCATGAGTTCTCACTGGTCGCATTTGGCCAGCGGGCACCGATGGGACGGAATCCACCAGCCCCTGGTCTAGCCGAGCGGTCCGTGGAGAAGGCGAGTGGCAATTCCTTGCAACGAGCACTCATCCCAGAACTTCCCCCCGACGGAAATAGTATTTTGTTCAAGACCCTGTCCGGCTCCAGATCCACGGGCAAGCGGTTCCCGATTGTCGAGCGCCAGGCGCCAAACGGCCGTACGCTGCCGTTTGTTTTGCAGGCCCTGATTCCGCGGCCATTTCCGACCGTCCTGCCGAGTTCTCCATGGTGCGCACCGGGTCCGGCTACGCGGCACTCTTCTCGGTGCGTGAGCGCTCCAGCACCTCCAGAAACGCCGCCAGCCAGGCGGGATGTGCGGGCCATGCCGGCGCAGTTACCAGGTTTCCGTCCACACATGTTTTGTCGATGGCTATATCCGCATAGGTTCCACCCGCCGCCGCCACATCGGGACCAACGGCTGGATAGCAACTGCAGCGGCGCCCCCGGAGTACCCCGGCGGCAGCCAGCAATTGTGGCCCGTGGCAGATAGCCGCGATCGGTTTGTTCGTCTCGGCAAAGTGGCGGACGATATCAAGCACCCGAGGATTCAGCCGCAGATACTCGGGCGCGCGCCCCCCGGGCACGACCAGCGCGTCGTAGCTTTCCGGATGCACTTCGTCAAAGTTCGCGTTCAAGGTAAAGTTGTGGCCGCGCTTTTCGCTGTAGGTCTGGTCGCCTTCGAAATCGTGGATCGCAGTGCGCACGAATTCGCCCTTCTTCTTGCCCGGACAAACCGCCTCGATGTGATGTCCCATCATCTGCAGGGCCTGAAACGGCACCATGATTTCGTAGTCTTCGACATAATCACCAACCAGTATGAGAATTCGCGTCTGGGGCATAAGAACCTCCGGCAATATTGTGACAGAAGCGGGAGCCGGCGTGCAGGTGGAAAACACCCGCATCTGTCTGGTCCTCGGATGGTCGGCCCAGCAATGCGCGACTGCAATGGCACCCACGCGACCAGTCGCGCTTCCCTGGCAAGCATTGCCGACTCGGGCAGGTGCGCGACCAACTCCGGCCAACTTCGCCGGCCAGAGTGCGGGATTATCGTCGCAACAGAAACGCTTCCGAATCGCCGGCCAGCGGCGTAGGAAACGGATGAGCCCAAGGCGGCCACCGCGCCACCGAACCTAAGGCATCCCTGTTCGGGCTGCCGCGCTCAAAATGCCGCGCCTACTATCTCGCCGGCATGCCCGTCTGCCGGATCTGCCACTCGCCAGAGCGCGTGTCGCCCAAATGCGATGCTCGCGTTAGCCGTAATCCCGGCGATGATGAATCCGGACCGCTTACGCAGCCAGTTCTTAGCGACAGGCCATGCTGCGCGATTCGTTGTTGCTGAATAAAATCACGTCCCACATCGGATGCAAGCAGTAGGGGGCGTCTTGCCGACGAGTTCAGGAAGGCATCTTCCCGGGGTCGCCGCCAAGAACGGTCCGCCAGCTGCCCGCTTCCAAAGCGTCGCCTTCCCGGGATCGCCCACACCCAGCGCCTGCGCGTGCAGGTCTCCGAGCACAGTGATAGGCTGTCCGGATTCGAGGAGGAATCCAGTAATGAATTTGAAACCGTGGTTGTTCGCTGTGTCCGTCCTGCTTTGTTTGACACTGCTGGCCGTCGGACAAAAGGCTTCGCCAAAACCCGAACCAGCACCATCTTCCCGCTATCAGTTGGTTCCCGCGCAAGTGGATTCACTGACCGAGGGAACGGTTCAGCATACGGTTTTCCTGCTCGATACACAGACTGGGAAAGTCTGGAAATACGTTGCTTCCGGTCTACCCAAAACGCTCAAGGAGAAAGATCAGACTACTGACCTGTCCGGGGGCAGAACAACCGTTGGTCTGACGCCCGGTACCTTTGTTCCGGTCGATCGCATCGAGTTTGCACCACCAAAGGGTGGCGGAGACAAATGAATGCTCGTCTCCACCACAAGAATCATGGCTCTGGGGGCTGGATGACCGACATTCGGAACGTAAACACGTGCAAGATGAAGTCGCCGGACTCAACATCATCGATGCCGTCGTTTCCAACGAACGACATTTTTTGCGAGAGGGACGTCTCTCCGCCACCGGCAGGGTTGGATTCCGGCGCAATCGCACCCCCTCAGCGTTGTTTCCGGAATTCGAGACGACCAAAATTCCGTTCGAGTTCCCGCTTTCTTCCCCGCTGCGGATATCAGTCTCGCCGTAACAGGCTTGTGCCAGCTAAAAGAAAGATGCCAAGTGTACAAACCGAAAGGCGCGATTCGCCAAGCGACATCGGTTGCGGGCCATCAATCGCCCGCGGTCACCAAGTCCAGGCAATGGATGAGGAGGATGAGTCCATACCGCCCCAGTTGCGGATCCTGCCAGCGACGGAACCTGGTTCCCGATGTGAGCGTTCTTGATCAGACTTGCCCAGCATCGCTTTTGTAAGCTTTGTGTGGTGGCACAGGTCGGTCCACGCCTATGGCTCCAAAAAAGAAGTCCGTCCAGGCCAGAGACCGAAAATAACGACCAGTCACTTGAGCAAACGGTTAGGAAGAAGCGAAGAAAGAAGAAGGGCCTTCCCGATTGAACCTGATCGCGGTTTCCGGCCCCGCTTCTGGGGAATAGCCAATCCATGATCGCCACCACCCCAATTCGCGTCCAACGCACTTCCACGGTCCTCCGACCTGACCAGTCCCGCGTTCTTCTGCGCCCGTTCAGCCACGAGGATCCCGAGCGATCTCGCAGAATTATCGCCAGGATCATGTCCCTCCCAGAAGACCAGGTGGGGCCACTCCTGGACGACGTATCCGCTGAATTCTCCCGGCGACATCAGCAAATCCGCCGATCCTTTCAGGAACGATTCGAACAGGTCCGCGACTTCCTATTGACCGATAACGAGATTTCTGAACAGAGACAGCTGTTGATAGGCTCCTATTTCGTCTGCGAATACTCCTTGGAATCCGCAGCACTGTTCAATCCCTCCATCGTGCCGCACCCTGACCAATCTGACCTGCCTTCAGGCGCTCTGCGTTTTATCCTCAGCCTGCGCGCGACGGGGGAGGGACATATTTCTTCCATCACCTTTCGAACGGGCATCATCCACGCCGACCATCGGATCGAGGTCCTGCCTCCAGCAGGCTTCCTTACCGAGCCGCGTCAAATTCCGAACCCCCGTTATGAGAAGGCGCTCTTTGAGCGAAAACTCTCTGAGCTGGGATTGACCAACGACTTTACACGCCGGGTCATGGACAGGTTTGAAGAGTCGTTTGCCTTGGAAGAATTGCGCGCCAGCCTCGACGCGCAAATGAATCAGTCCCGCGTGTCGGACCGAAACGCAATCCGAGGGATGTTGGCTTTGGCCCGGTCCAACTATGAGGTTCAATTTCAGCCCCAGCAGCAGATGTCTGAACGGGTGCTTTTCCCGGCCACGCCGTCGCAACGCAACGGCATCGAAGATGCCCGCTTCGTCTGCTTCCAGAAAGATGATGGCTCCCACGTCTACTACGCCACCTTCACGGCCTTCGATGGCAAGGTGATTTTGCCCGAATTGGTAGAGACTTCCGATTTCCTTCGCTTTCGGTTTATAACGCTGAATGGTCCGGCCGCTGAAAACAAAGGCATGGCCCTGTTCCCTCGGAAAATCAACGGCGTGTATGCCATGCTTTCCCGCCAAGACAATGAAAACATCTACATCATGTTTTCTGACAACGTGCACTTCTGGCAGGAGCGCAAAGTACTGCTTAAGCCAACGTTCCCCTGGGAACTGGTTCAGTTGGGGAACTGCGGATCCCCCATTGAGACCGAAGCCGGCTGGCTAGTACTCAGCCACGGTGTTGGGCCCCTGCGAACCTACTGCATCGGCGCGTTCCTCCTCGATCGGAACAACCCCGGTAAAGTGATCGGCCGCCTCCATGAGCCCTTGCTCAAACCGAATCAGAGCGAGCGTCAGGGATACGTTCCGAATGTCGTTTATACCTGCGGCGCACTTGCGCACAACGGCGAACTGATCATTCCCTATGCCATGGCCGATCACGCCACCGGCTTCGCCACCGTCCCCCTCAGTGAAGTGCTCGCTGCCATGGACTAGGAAGTGTCGTCGAATAGCATGAGAAACCCCAACAAAAGAGTGGCGATCCTATCGCCGATAGCCTGGCGAACCCCTCCTCGACAATATGGTGCCTGGGAAACTGTGGCCAGCAACGTCACCGAAGGACTCGTCGCCCGTGGCTGGGACGTAACGTTGTTCGCGAGCGGGGATTCCGTCACCCGAGCTCACCTGGTTGCCGCGCTGGACAGGGGGTATGAAGAGGATCCCACGATTGATTCCAAAGTAGCCGAATATCTGCACATCTCCGGAGCGTTCGAGCTCGCGGCTGAGTTCGACCTCATCCACAGCCACTATGACTTCATGCCTTTGAGCTACACGCGGCTGATCAAAACACCAGTCCTAACCACCATCCACGGATTCTCGTCACCCAAAATCATGCCCATCTATCAGAAATATCGCAATGGATATTTTGTTTCTGTCAGCAACTCTGACCGAGCAACAGGCCTCAATTACCTGGCGACTGTCTACAACGGCATCGATCTCTCGCTGTATCCCCTTCAGGAACGTGGCGGCAATGACTTGATTTTCCTCGCTCGGATCCACCCGGATAAAGGTGTTCATCTGGCAATCGAGGTTGCTCGTCTGAGCGGAATGCACTTGATCATCGCCGGGATTATCCAGGACCAAGCCTATTTCCGGGAGCAGGTTCAACCCCATCTCGACGATCAGAACATCGTTTATATAGGACCGGTGGACGTGGCAGGGAAAAACGCTCTGTTTGCTCGAGCCCGAGCGTTACTGCACCTGAACACCATCCCGGAACGATTCGGACTCGTGCTGGTCGAGGCCAATGCCGCTGGCGTGCCCGTGATCGCCATGGATCTCGGCTCCTGCCGGGAGGTGATCGAAGACGGCCAGACCGGTTTTCTGGTTGCGAACGTTAATGAAGCAGTTCAGGCCATTGGACGAATTTCTGAAATCGACCGACCGGCATGCCGTAGCCGTGTCCAACAACGCTTCTCGATCGAAACCATGGTGCAGGGATACGAGCGAGTCTACTCGACGATTTTTGATCTGGAGGCGCAGAAACGATCATGAAGACCGATATTGTCAGGCGGTACAGCCATAACCCCATCCTCACCAAAGCCGATATACCCTATCCCGTGGAAACGGTTCACAACGCAGCCGTCGTGAAGCACGGAAACGAATACATCATGCTTTTCCGCTCCCATCTCCGCACCGGACGGTCCATCATTGGTTTAGCCCGCAGTGCCGATGGATTCCGCTTCACCGCAGATCCACAACCTTTTCTCACTCCTGACCGGGACGGCCCTTTTGCGGCGTATGAAGAGTTCGGCGTGGAGGACCCTCGTGTGACGTTGCTGGACGGGGAATACGTCATCACCTACAGCGCATACTCGCGAAATGGCGTCCGCATCGCCCTGGCCAAGACGAGGGACTTCAGTCAAGTGGAAAGGGTTTGCTTGATTACAGAGGCGGACTATCGGAATGTGGTGATCTTCCCTGAGAAGTTTGACGGGCTATATGCCCGGCTTGACCGTCCTCATTCTGAAATCGCCCCCTGGTCAATCTGGATTTCCTATTCTCCGGATCTATGCTACTGGGGCCAAGCACAGCTCATCATGAAACCCGTGCAATATCACTGGGACGAAATGAAGATCGGTCCCGGCGCGCCGCCGATCAAAACGGATCAGGGATGGCTTTCGATCTATCATGGAGTCTTCCAGACTATGGATGGATCGGTCTATCGTTTGGGGGTGGCTCTTCACGACCTCAGAGATCCGGCAAAGATCATCAGTGTGGGCGACTCGTGGATTTTGCAACCGGAGGATCCTTGGGAGGTCACTGGCTATGTGCACAACGTAGTCTTCACCTGCGGCGCGGTTGCGGAGCCTGATGGAACAATAAAACTCTACTGGGGAGGGGCAGACACGGTCATGTGCGTGGGCGAAGCGAATGTCTGCGATCTGATCGCACTTTGCCTCAATAGCGGCAGGCCAGCCAAATAAGTGCGGCGTGAGATTTTGACTCGACCGATACCACATCGCCCGAAGGCAATCCCACCGTTCTGCACCGGGCCACGGCAGGTTCGATGAAGTGATTGCCATCGCCGACCGAAATAATTGCAGCCACGGACCCACTGTGGTCGCCACTGAGCGAGCGCCTTCGTCGCGGTGCTGCTGCAATCAACCCAACAGCGTCGAGGTCGGAACCGAGAGGATCATCTTCCTTAACGGAACGAACGCGCCGACCCAGTCACGAGGGTGGAATTGCGCAATGGACGGTATTCCGCTGGTCGAACGACAATGGAGTCCGGCGTCGAAGCAGAAGCCGTAGAACCGGCATTACCAGGATGCGGCGATAGGGCCATACCAGGCTTAGTGCTGGGGGTCTTCGAAGGACTTCAACCGATCCGATAGCTGCTTCGATCCTCGGATCAATTTCCCAGCCTCAGCGATCAAAAGGACAGTATTCTTGTTCAGCTCCTCGATGTTACGTCGCAACGACGAAGACTCTTCTTCTTCGATCTTGCGTCGCAACAACGAAAACTCTTCTTCGTGTTGTTCCCTGGGGATGCGCTGCGTGCTATTGAGCAGCATAGTGTGGCCTCCGATGCGGAATTATCAGATTGCACAAGAGACCGACGCCCAGAACCGGGCACGGCGGAGAGATGTGTAAAGCGACTTCTAGAGTCTAACACTCCAATTCATTCGCTGTAGATTCAAGGGCAGTCTTCGGTGCCTGTGTATCGTCCTCAGCAACCGGGAACCGCCAAGGCGTGCGATATTGGCCAGACGGAGCTCGCCTCGATGGACGCTACAAAAAGCACTTTCTCGTCCCCGATAGTCCCACTCTGGTTATAGTTAGACTCGGAAAACTCTCAAAACTGTGTTTTCCGACCCGCGAAGGGGTCTCAACTGCTATACTGACTACCGGGGCGGTTACGTTTTTCTCCTCTTTCAGGTCTTCTGACCTAAGCCAGTCCATCTGAAGTTCTCCCACCTTAGGCTTTTCTGCGGGTGAGTTTGCACATTCCCGGTGCGCTCTCCAAGAAGGGTCGCTTTTATGAGCGCAAGCAGCATTTCTCTCGCTCTTTTTGTCGCGCTGTTCACAATTCTTATGCTCTACAGGATGCGGGGGCTTAAGCCGCAGACCGCCGGGATCAGATCCCAACGGATGTGCCCGTCGTGCGGCTTGATCACTTCTCGATTGAGGGCAAGTTGCATGGAGTGTGGCAAGTCTCTCTTTACAACAACAAATTCGTCATCCCCCGATTGAGAAGGTACTTCTGGTTCACGAACCGTCTCTGGCAGCGGGCAGGATTTGCCCCACAAATGATGACAGATACGTAATTCATTGTGAGGGTGGATCGCCGTATCGTGGCGGCACTCATGCTGCGGAGCTGGTGCAGCCGAATGATCGGACGCCGGTCAGAATGACATTGAGTCGCAATCCGGCGATGGGGAAATTTGCAGACGAAAGTACTGCCAAACCTATCCGAAACCCGCGGTGCATCCGGGATTAATGTCAATCCAAGTCGGCGATTTGAGGTGCTGGGGTAGTGCGATGCTGGCAAAGTGTACCAGTCCGTGGTGTCTCGCTTCGTTTCGTCGCCTCGATGAGGGAAAGCTGTTTCGGCTGGAAGCGGAGCAGACCCTTCGATCATCGAAGGCTAAGGCGGCAGAATATTTCTGGTTGTGTAAGGACTGCTCGGCGGCAAAGACACTGCATTTGGCACAAGACGGCAGAGTTATGGCAACCGCCTTGCCAGAGTCGCTTCACAATGCTCTCCACGACGCGCCCATCTCCGTAAATCGTGAGAACGGGCTATTGCTCCGCAGTGTTAGCTTTCTTCGCAGGAGCCATCCGAGAGGCACCTGAGAATTTTTCGCAGCAACGCCATGCCACTGACACCGGAACACGATGACAACAGTTGCAGCCACGTCTAGCTTCTACTCGCCTTGTGGTCTGACCATGACAAATCGGAGTACCGATCGGTGAGCCAATGTCCGAAATATCGGTGCGTGTGGCGCTTCAAGGATGCAACGCAGGAAGCTCCGGAAAGAAGGCAACATCTACCGCCGCCGTCGCTGCGACATTCCAAACTGCAGGTGGCGATCAGCAGAGAAGTGCGCGGGCACGGTCGCCGCGTGAGACAGCCACTAGCCTCAGAATTTGCTTCAGGACTCACTCTCATTCATTCCTCCCTATCCCAATACTGCGAATCAGAAGAAAAATGAGAATTTGGCAGCCGCCCTTGGTAGCCACGCTCTGAATTATTGTGCTCAAAGAACTGGCGGAGAGAGAGGGATTCGAACCCCCGATACCCGTAAAGGTATACACGCTTTCGAGGCGCGCGCCTTCAGCCACTCGGCCATCTCTCCACGCCCACCAAGTTTCATTTCATTTTATCAGGGAAGCCATTGGGTGATCGTAGTTCGCCTGGAAGCGCAAGGCCCCACTTCTGATCCATCGCACGCTGCCAATCGAGCGACTTGCTGCCCGTCGCACCTTGATTCGCCGAGCGCTCGCGGTAAGCGGCCGAGGCTGGAAGGTTATGCTGTTCGGTGCATTCTGGCACCGCGCCGGTGGCCGCCTTGAGCTGATCGCCGGCCAGGTTGCCAAGCCAACGCGACCGGACAGGAAGCGCTTCGCGCCGGACGAATTCCATGCTGGAATGCGCGACACAGGTCAATGGAGCCAGCGGATGCGCCTGCTGAAACCACGAAGGCGTCTCCGCCGCGTGACGCTTGGCTCGCAATTGGTCGTAAATGGTCTTTCGGGAGGAGGAACGGCGAGCACGCGCTCGATCTGATCGCGCGACACCGTCGGCAGTACAATCACAGGTTTTGAGTGAGTTGCCACAGCGTTGGATCAAGCGTGGTCGGTCCACACTCGGTCAGTAGCATGGTTAAACGATCAGGGCATGTGCAGGGCAAGGGCGGCCATCGAATCAAGGCGCTCGATCCTAATTGACGAAATCGTAATCGATGGCGCGGCAGGCATTCATTGACCCGCCCGTCACGTTTAAGAAATCTGATATTTGCATACCGGAGTTCAGCATCTGTATAAAATCGGCAGCGCTGATGTCCTGTTGCTGGGCGATCTCCAACACTTTGATGATGGCGCGCTCCACTACCTCACGGCTTGGCTCTACCATTGGTTTATGCTTCCCAACGTTATTCATCAGCACTCCTTACAAGGATCCGTATTTCTGTAAAACAACTGCACCAGCCGCGACGTCGCACTGGCTCCCGACATTTTGTGAAGCTGTCCGATTCCAGCTACAGATCCGGACAATTCCGCGCGGCGATTGCCCGACCACAAACAATCGCAGTTTGAAAAGGCACCACGATTATGCGAGTTCACCACGGCTCGGTTCTGTAAAAAAGTGCACACTCCGGCGAAGCGCCGCAAGGGTCTAGCCGCACCCAACCGCCAAGCCAATTCACCAAATGGCTGACAATCGGTCGCACTCAATGAACCATCGATGCGGCTATTCTTTGCCTCCAGGGGCCTTATGCTCCTGACGAGGAGCATTTTCGACACGGGGTGCAGCCTGCTGTCGAGGGGCAGACTGTGCACGAGTCGTAGCGACCGGACGTGGAGTGCTCGCCTTGTGAGCCGCAGGTCGAGGCGCACTCTGTTGATGTACGACGGGGTGCGCATGAACCGCCTTATTCTCGTTCGAGCGGGTTGCCGCCGCTTTGCTCTCCGCCGCCCTATTCTCGTTCGAGCGGGTTGCCGCCGCTTTGCTGTCCGCCGCCTTATTCTCGTTCGAGCGAGTTGCTGCCGTTTTGCTCTCGGCCGCCCTATTCTCGTTCGAGCGGGTTGCCGCCGCTTTGCTCTCCGCCGCCCTATTCTCGTTCGAGCGAGTTGCTGCCGCTTTGCTCTCCGCCGCCCTATTCTCGTTCGAGCGAGTTGCCGCCGCTTTGCTCTCCGCCGCCCTATTCTCGTTCGAGCGAGTTGCTGCCGCTTTGCTCTCCGCCGCCCTATTC
>Ga0187847_10000902_pt1 | contig 29153 bp, 21 predicted proteins | sample June2016WEW_4_10_FD_132458 | JGI IMG/M metagenome (GOLD analysis project Ga0187847, IMG submission 132458) | Peatland microbial communities from SPRUCE experiment site at the Marcell Experimental Forest, Minnesota, USA - June2016WEW_4_10 | ecosystem: Environmental > Terrestrial > Soil >...
GCCGTGGCAATCGCCTGTCAACTTGAGATTCCCGCTGACAAGATTGCAGAGGGGCTCAGTCATTTTCGCGGCGTTGATCGCCGCTTCCAACTGCGCGGCCAGGCCCGCGGAGTTACCGTGGTCGACGACTACGGGCACCATCCAACGGAGATTCGCGCCACTCTTGCGGCGGCCCGTGAGTGCGGCCACAAGCGCATCCGCGTTATTTTCCAGCCCCACCGCTTCACGCGTACCAAAGACCTCATGGATCAGTTCGCGTCGGCATTCGGAGACGCAGATGACGTGGTCGTGCTGCCCATCTACGCCGCGAGCGAGGAACCTATTCCCGGAGTGACGGCCGAAGTACTTGCCAGTCGCATTCAGGGACCCGCAGTTCAATTTGCTCCGGAATTCGCATCGGCGGTTGCCGCCGTCACTGCGTCGGCCAGCGAAGGCGACCTCATCCTCACTCTCGGCGCCGGGAGCGTGAGCCAGCTCGCACCGCAGATTCTTGCGGCGCTGGAAGCGACGAAGTAAGTGTCTGGCTCCAGCTTTCCCGATCATTAATTCTGCGTCTCATTCTTGTGGCGTGTCAGTTTCTTGTATCCAAGCCAGCGCGGTGCAGTTTACCTTGGATGTCGCCTGTAGAGGATGCTCCGTGGCTGGCTTGAACTTCGGTTACAGACTCGCGGGAGTGATGGTTTTGACGGCTTTGCTGTCATCCATTGGCCTCATCTCTGGAGCGGGAGCGGGGCATCTGACGGCCATCTCCTGGGCGAATGCCGCCGTGGCCTCTGCGATCCTTTTGGAAAGGCGATCTCACTGGGTGCAGCTTCTGGCAGCTGGCTTCGCCGGCACCGTGACAGGTCACCTGGTTGTCCACGATCCTGTGTGGCAGACTCTCGCTCTCTCCGCCTGCAGTACAGGCGGAACTGCGATCGCTGTTTATGGTGTTGCCATCGTCCGGGACGAACGTATTGATCTGGCCCGGCAGCGCCAGTTGGTCCGGTTTGTTGTTTTCGCCATCCTGCTCGGACCACTTCTGGGTAGTATCTCATCGGGATTGGTACTGCATTGGCTCATGGGGAGCCCAATCAGGGTGGCTCTTAAGTTGTTTCCTGCCGATGCATTGGGAATGGGCCTGGTGGTGCCTCTGGCGCTGGGTCTGGCTCGCAAGGATACTCGTGAACTTTTCAGTTCCGGTCGCGTGGTGGATACGCTGCTGTCTCTGCTGCTGACAGCCATCGGTGCCACGGTCCTATTCTCTGCGGGGGACTTTCCGTGGCCATTTCTCATCATTCCTCCGTTGCTTTTTCTAGTGGCACATCTTGGTCTCAGAGGTGGCATGTTGGCGTGCTGTGCGGTCGCGGCCATCGGTGCCTGCTTCACAGTTTCCGCGCAAGCCAATATGTTCGCGCATGTGACCGACCCGCCTGTGCAGCATCGCCTCCTGATCTTCCAGCTATTTATGGTTACCGCCGTGCTGAGCGTGACCGTTGTGGGTGTAGTGACTGAGGAACTGGAGAGATCTCGCGCAGCCGAAGCTGATAGCTCGGAACGCTATCACGCCCTAGCACAATCCATGGAAGCTCTAGCTACCGAAGATCCATTGACCGGCGTCGCCAACCGGCGCATGTTCGACCAGACGATCCTGAGAGAGTGGCAGCGCTCGATACGTAATAGCTCGCCCATCTCCCTGCTGCTCTTTGATGTGGACCATTTCAAAGCCTTCATCGATCTCTACGGGCGACCAGAAGCAGACAATTGCCTGATGATGGTCGCCAGGGTCGCAATCCAGAATTCGCGGCGCTCGTCGGACGTGGTGGCGCGATTCGGCGGCGACGAGTTCGCTATCATCATGCCGGAAACTTCTGCTGAAGGCGCTCGTGAGATTGCTGAGCGAGTGCGTGTCGGAGTGCTTCGGCGCGCCATGCCTCATACAGGGAACGGCGCCGGCCTGGTTACTATTTCTATCGGTTGTGCCACCCGGGTTCCTCAGAAATATGCAAATGTCACCGATTTTATTTCCGCAGTGGATGCCGCTCTCTACGGAGCCAAGCAAGGCGGCTTGAACCGCGTTGAAGTGTCGACTGTTTAATTTTGGCCAATTCACTTCCAGCCCGCGCTTTACCAAGTGAATCTCATCGCAACAAGACCGCGCTGATCCCCAATAACTTGCTAACGTCGAAGCGCCTTAGACGCCAATTCGATCCCACTGTTATGATTCCCACCGGAAACAAGCAATCATCTTGAGGAGTTCGAATGGCGCAAGGTTCACGAAGGGTATTCCTGAAAGCAGCTTCAGCAACCGCGGCCGCAATGGCCGTCTCCAGCCGCATCCCAGCATGGGCATCTGAAGCGGGCGCGCCCGTTCGGGTCTGGTCCACCTTTCGTGACAGGCGCTATGCGGAGTCTGCGCCGCTGGCCTGGAAGGCTGCTTCCGAGATCGCGGCCGACGCCATCGTTCTGGATCCATCCGCAACGCGCCAGGAAATTCTTGGCTTTGGTGGCGCCCTCACGGATGCCGCTTGCTCTGTGCTCAGCCAACTCACGGAGAGCGAGCGCCAGGCTGTGATGGACGAGCTGTTTTCTCCCAGCAAGATGGCGCTGAATGTTTGCCGCACCTGCATTGGCGCTAGCGATTATTCCCGCAATGCCTACACTTACGACGACAGCGATCAGCCTGACCCCGAGTTGAAGAAATTCAGCATCGACCACGACAAGGCCTACATTCTTCCTGTTCTTCACGACGCCCGCAAACTTAATCCTGAACTGTTTCTCTTCTCGTCGCCGTGGAGTCCGCCTGCGTGGATGAAGGCGTCTGGCACGATTCTCGGCGGCAATATGCGCAAGCATAGCTACGAGCCCTACGCGCGCTACTTCCTCAGGTTCCTTCAGGCTTACAAGGCCGCCGGCGTATCCATCGATGCGGTCACCGTTCAGAATGAAGTCGACGCCGATCAGGACGGTCGCATGCCCGCGTGCCAGTGGGGGCAGGAGTACGAAATCGAGTTCGTCAAAGACCATCTCGGTCCCGCTCTCCGCAATGCCAACCTGCCCACCAGAATCTGGGTCCTCGATCACAACTACAACCTCTGGGGCCGAGCCATCGACGAGCTAAGCGATCCCGCGGCGTATGAGTTCATCGATGGCATTGCCTGGCACGGTTACGCGGGCGAGCCCTCCGCCATGACCCGCGTTCACAACGCATTCCCGCAAAAGAACGCCTATTGGACCGAAGGCGGTCCAGACATCACTGCTCCCGACTATCAGACCGACTTCACCAAGTGGGCAACCACCTTCAACGAAATCCTCCGCAACTGGTCCCGCTCCATCACCGCATGGAATCTAGCCTTGGACGAAAAAGGCAATCCGAACATCGGCCCATTCCCCTGTGGCGGCGTCATCACTGTCGATAACGCCACGCACAAAGTCACGCGCAGCGGCCAGTATTGGGCCTTTGCACACTTCTCCAAACACGTGCGGCGTGGAGCAAGACTGTTCGCGTCGAACGGCGTGGGCATGGGTGACGCGAGCCGGAATTCAGGACAGGGAATAGCCGACTCTGTCTCGCATAGCGCCTTCCGCAACACTGACGGCAGCTTCGTCGTCGTTCTCGCCAACCACGGGCCGGAGACGCGCGTGCAGTTGGTGCTGGCAGAGCAATCACTCCACGTCGACCTGCCGGCGGATTCAGTCCACACCCTCCAGTGGCCTTGATGCTGGTTGCCGAAGTCATGTTGTGAAGAGCGGGGTCCTGTTCATGTGGTCATCCTGTCTATGCGGCTTTTAGTTGGGCTTGTTAGAAAAGAGGGTGTATGTCGATCCCTGAACTTGAATCTGAGCTCCTTAGGGCGCAGGAGCGTTTGTCGGGGACTATGAAAAGACACGCCCAGACTCATATGGTTCAAGTGTTGAGTCTTGAAGAGTTGGACGCTGCTCGCGATGCGGTCCTTCAGGCCGAACGCAATCTCGCGGCAGCCAAGAGCGAGCCATACGCCGTTCCTATAGAGTTTCCTGTTTTTTGGGACACAGGTGCGCCGTTACCATACCTTCTTAAGAATGATGACCAGACATTCTTGACGTTCTTCGTGCGTAAAATCGATCCAGACTGGGACGGGGCATACGTTACGGTACGACGCCCAAACAGTAACCTCGGCGAGAAGCTTGCGGTTGTCGAATTTGAGCGTTGCGTGTGCACGAAAATGGGCACACCGAACGATGAGGTTCTTCACGGTCACCCGCTAGATGGCAAGGGGCTTGAGGGGTACCAACCGATGTTAGTGAAGAACTCATTATGGCTGAAGGAGCTTGAGACAATCAATTCCGTTCACTCGTGTTACAGAGCAGAAGTGTGGCGAGATCTTAACCATTACATTCTTCCATTTCATGACTGTATGTTTGAGTGCGTGGCACGCGGTTTCAAGGTCGAACAATTCGAAATGCCCCTACCTGGATTACTGGCCGAAATCTGCAAGCGTTTAGTCCGATAGCTGGTGACGAACCTCTACTGCCGCATGACCGTGTGCCCCATGTTTGGCTTTTGGGATAAGGGGCGGCGGAATCCTGACCTCTAGAATGATCCGGGTAGAAAAATCCACTTATGAAAGGCTTCGAGGTTGCAGTGACACTTCCCGTTGAAGAGCAGTTCGGCCAGATCGATATCTACGTCTTCGATCAGATCCTGCGCGGAAACATTGCGCCCGGCATGGTGGTTCTCGATGCAGGCTGCGGGTACGGGCGCAACCTGGTTCACTTGCTGCGCGAGGGCTGTAACGTTTTTGCCCTCGATCAGGATCAGGAAGGTGTCGATCACGTCCGGAAACTCTCCGCATCTCTCCAGACCGGTCTGCCCGCGGAAAACTTTCAGGTTGGTCCAGTCGAGCAGATGCCGTTTCCCGATGCCTTCGCGGATGTAGTGCTCGCCAATTCGGTGCTTCACTTTGCCCGTGACGATAGCCACTTTCGCGCCATGCTAGCGGAAATGTGGCGTGTGTTGAAGCCGGGCGGAATGCTCTTTTGCCGCCTGGGCTCCAGGATCGGCATGGACTTCCAGCGCATCCGTGGGAACGTCTTTCTCATTCCCGATGGATCCAAATGGTTCCTCGTGGACGAGAAGATGCTTTTGGATTTAACCGTGGAAATGAATGCCGTCCAGGTCGATCCGCTGAAGACCACGATCGTCCAGAACTATCGGTGCATGACTACCTGGGTGCTGCGGAAACGTCGGGGCTAAATCGCCGACTGCCGATTGCCCCGTAACGGCACAGGTTCCTCCTGATTCCACTGCGGAAAAAAGCCACCAGACCGCGGGCTATAGTGGAATCTGGCGACTCTCACGACCTTGCTCAGGCGTGACCAAGCAAAGCGGTAACTCAACCCGGCCCCTGATTTGGGAGGAAGAAGCGATCGAGGAACCTCGTCTCCGGCGCGTACAGCAAAGTGTGCCTCCATCGGGGCGCAAATTGCCTGGTATGCCGCTGGAGATGGTCGATCCCGATGACGACGATACCTTTCCCTCAGGCGGAGCGCGATTTACCAAGCCGCGCAACCCCTGGTGGCGTCCTGCCAGCACTGCCGGGCGTGTCTTTCTGGGCCTGGGCGCATTCATCGTAGTGGCGGCACTGACTACCGCCATTTTTTTTCTGAAGTCCTATCTGGGCCGCGACGCGCGCTTCCGCATTGCGGGGGCCGGCAACATTGAGGCGACCGGACTTACCGAGGTGAGCCGCACGGAGATGCTCCCGGTCTTCGGCGAAGACATCGGACGTAACGTCTTTTTTGTTCCCTTGAGCGAACGCCGCAAGCAACTGGAACAGATTCCCTGGATTGAGCGGGCTACGGTCATGCGTCTACTCCCGGACCGTATTCTTGTCTCGGTTGTTGAACGCCAACCGGTGGCATTCGTGCGCCAGGGCCAGCAGATTGAACTTGTGGACGCGGACGGTGTTCTGCTCTCGATGCCGGCAGCCATGATGGCGCAGCACCATTACTCGTTTCCTGTGGTCACCGGGATTGATCCGCACGACCCAGCGGCCAGCCGCAAGGCGCGGATGGCTTCCTATCAGAGGTTACTGGCGGAACTTGATTCAGGAGGGCAGCACCTCTCCGAGCAGATCTCCGAGATCGACTTGACCAACGCCGAGGATGCGCGTGTTCTGATGCCTGAGCAGGGAACCGATATTCTGGCTCACTTTGGCGACGATCATTTTCTGGAGCGCTACCAGCGCTACAAGGCGCACATTGCCGAATGGCGCCAGCAATACCCGAACCTGGCTGCGGTCGATCTTCGCTACGATCAGCAGGTGGTGTTGGAAATGACCCACGGCAGCAGCGCAGTTCAGGCCACGCCGGGCGACGTGGCCGCTGCGAGCCTGGCTGGAGATAAATCGGCGGATGCGACGCCTGCCCCCGAGCCGGTGGAGGTTGCTGCGACCAAACCTAAGCCCGGCTTGCATGGCGGTGCGGATAGTGGGAAGCAGGCGCAGCCCACTACCGCTAACGAGAACGCAAGGAAAGGAGACAAAAAGGCAAGTGTGGGGGCAAAGAAGGTGAATGCGGCGGCTAAGCCGGCTGGAAAGCATTCCTCGAAACCCCAGACCGCCGCTCAAAAAGCTGCCATGATCAAGGCTCTGACCGCAAAAGACAAAGCGGCCAGGGACAAGAAGAAGCGCGCGGAGGCCAAACGCGCCGCGCCTAACGCAGGCGGGCACAAGCCTGCCCCAACCCGTCCGACCGGGACCGGAGCCGCGGTTGCGGCCGAGGGTCAGTGAGCGCCATGAGCCAGAAGCAGGACAATCTCATCGTAGTGCTCGACATTGGCAGCGCGTGGACCCGCGTTCTTGCGGCTGACCTGAATGAGGGGGCGCTCCGATATCGTGGACACGGCATTGTGGAATCGGCAGGGATGCGCAAGGGGCTCATCGCGGATCTGGGCCCGGCATACAAGGCAGTGAAGGCGGCCAACGAGCGCGCCGAGCGAGTGGCGCGGATCAACATTGACGAGTGCGTGGTGGGCGTAGGCGGTCCTCATATTCGTGGCCTCAACACCAGCGATGGAATCGACATGGGATCGCGGATGCGCGAGATTACCCGAGAGGACGTGCGCAATGCGGTTGAACGCGCGCGGTCTATTGATCGTCCTGCGGATCGCGAGGTTCTTCACCTGCTGCCGCGCCAGTTCATCCTTGACGACCAGCCGGGCATTTTCGATCCAGTGGGTATGGTTGGAGCGCGGCTGAAGGTCGATCTGCATATTGCCACCTGCTCCGGCAGTGCTCTGCAAAGCACCGTTACCTGCGCCAACAGGGCAGGCCTTGAGGTTGCCGAAGCGGTCCTTGAGTCTATTGCCGCCGCTGAGGCCACGCTTTCAGCCGACGAGCGCGAGTTGGGCGTTTGCCTGCTGGATATAGGCGCGCATTCGAGCGATCTGGCAGTGTTCTTTGAAGGCGCGGTGGCTCACACTGCGTCGGTTCCCATTGGAGGACAACACTTTACCAACGACCTGGCGGTGGGCTTGCAAATGCCTGTGGCCCAGGCCGAGGAACTGAAACGCCATTACGGGAACGCCGTGGTTACGTCGGTTCCGCAACAGGCGGAAATCGAGATCGCCAATCCCCAGCCCCGCATGTTGCCGCTGCGCATGATTGCCGAGATACTGGAGCCTCGTGCCCGCGAGCTTCTGTATTTCGTCAAGGAAAGCCTGCGCCAGGGCGGCGTGGTGGATGCGCTGGGCGCCGGTTGTGTGCTCACTGGTGGAGGGGCTATGCTGCCCGGTATGCTGGACGTAACAGAAAGTCAGCTACGGGTCCCGGCGCGGACGGGAATGCCGGTGCGACTGTCGCATATGCCGGGCGAACTGGTTCATCCGGGATTTGCGACCGCGATTGGCATGCTGCTGTATGCCCATCGCTCCCGTGTGACCCGCGCTGCGGAGAATAACAGTTTGCGCTCTAAGCTGCGCTCCCTCTTTGCGGCCAGTTTTTAGAGAGAAGTTCTTAGTATTGAATTGGGGGCAGAGGCCGAAATGGAACAACAAACGAACGATGCCGGTGGGATGCGTATTCAATATCACGATGAGCCTGTGCGCGGGGCACGCATCAAGGTGATCGGCGTGGGCGGCGGCGGCGGCAACGCTGTGAACCGCATGATCCAGGCCCATATGGAAGGCGTGGAGTTTATCGCCGCCAACACAGACGTCCAGGCGCTGAAGCTGTCACAGGCACCGATAAAGCTCCAGCTTGGAGTTCGGCTGACGATGGGTCTCGGAGCGGGCGCCAATCCGGACGTGGGCCGCCGCGCCGCGCTAGAAGATTCAGAGAAGATCATTGAGGCTCTCGAAGGCGCGGACATGGTTTTTGTCACCGCGGGACTAGGCGGCGGAACGGGTACAGGCGCCGCGCCGGTGATTGCCTCGCTGGCCAGCGAGATGGGCATTCTGACGGTAGCCGTGATTACGCGGCCATTCGCTTTTGAAGGCAAACGCCGCCTGCAGCAGGCGGAGCGCGGTATGAAAGAACTGCTCGAAAGCGTCGATACGATGATCGTGATTCCCAACGAGAAACTGCTCGTGGTGGCCAAGGATGCGGGGTTCTTCGAGAGTTTCCGCATCGCGGACGACGTCTTACGCCAGGGCGTGCAGGGCATCTCCGACATCATTACGATTCCCGGCATCATCAACCGCGACTTTGCCGATGTGAAGACCACCATGGCTGGCATGGGACATGCGGTCATGGGCACGGCTGTGCGGTCGGGCGAGAATCGCGCTATTGAGGCAGCGCAGGCTGCCATGGCTTCGCCGCTGCTTGAAGCCGGCGCTATCGATGGCGCGCGCGGCATTCTCATCAACATCACTGGTTCGAGTTCGCTGAAGCTTTCTGAAGTGAATGCGGCATCGACGCTGATCCAGTCTGCAGCGCACGAGGACGCGAACATCATCTTTGGAGCGGTTCAGGACGAGAAGATGGGCGAAGAGCTCAAGATCACGGTTATTGCTACAGGGTTTCGCGACCAGAGCCCGGAACGGCGAGCACGCATGTTGAGCGTGGAAGAAGCGCCTGTGTTCTCGGCGCCGGTGGCTTCGGTGCCTTCTGTGTCTCTTGCGTCTGTATCCGTTTCAGCGGCTCCCGTGCCTGTCTCAGCACCCCCTGCGCCCGTGTCTGCACCTGCCGTTTCTGTACCTCCTGTTTCTGTCCCTCTGGTCGCGCCCGAAAACTGGATGCTGGAGCCCGCTCCCGTACACATGGCTGCGCCCCCGCCTCCCCGATTTATGAGCGAGGACGAGGAATCGGAAGAGGAAGACTTCGAGGACGGCGGCGAGGGTGCCTTTTACACGGCATCCGCGCAGAATGCTGTTACTGCCAGCGTCGTAGTTCCACGGGTACAGCCAGCGGTGGAGGCTGCGTCGGGCTTTGTTGCGGAAGAACCGATTGCGACGCCTGCGCGTCCGCAGTTTGCCGAGTTGGCTGAGGAACCGGCGTTTGCCACCCAGTCCTGGGATTACACTCCGGAGCCTGCCGGCAATGCACAGGGACCGGCGGCGATGAACGATCAGCCGACCCAGCCAGCTTCCTCGCTCTTCACGGAGTCCGGCGAAGAGGCACAGCGGGATTTGGATACTCCGACATTCCTGCGCAGGTTGCGGTTCTAGGTTACCTGCCACTTTGGGGGCATTTCCATTGGGCTTACGTGGTTGTATAGTGCAATATAGCTCTACAAACTGGTGAGTTGTCGCTAAGCTGCCCGGGAGCCCTGTTGTCGATTTGAATAACGTCTAAAGAATCAACGGCCAAACTAGACGGTGATTTTAATCACTTCCGGCGGCAAAACTTGAGGATAGAGTGGGTCCAATTCACGGCGGATAGCAGGAATATCCCGTGGAAGGCCGATAAGCAGGAAGTAGGCTGCCAAACGGCAGACGCACGGAACGAAATCCACTGTTGAGAGGATGTTGCCTGGATGAGAGTTTCTTGCTTGTCGGCACTTGGTTTGGCTTTGATCACTTCCGGTTTTGGGGCATTGAGCGCGACCGCCTTGGACGCGCCACACTCATTGCACCACGCAAGAACATCGGAATCCCATCTCACTGAACCCCATCGCACTGCCGGTCATCATATAGCGGCGCGCGGCGGCAAATCCGTGACCAGCCTCGCAGCAGCCGCCCGCGAACAGGCTCATCTGACACCAAGAGGCCGTGCACGCGCCAGCGCGCGCCATGTGGCTCTAACCACCCACCGCCACCATGGACCCTACGAGCGGTTTACCGCCAGCTCTTTTGCGGCCAAGGACATTTATGTTGGCGATGTGACGACCGGAGAAGACCCTGTCGTCCGTCAGGCGGCGATTGACGCGATGGGCGACATGAACGGCACGGCGGTGGTCATCGATCCATCAAATGGCCGCATTCTGGCCATGGTCAACCAGAAGCTGGCGCTTTCGCCGGGCGCCGAGCCTTGCTCCACCATCAAAATCACGGTGGCCATGGCCGCACTTTCCGAGGGCCTGGTTACGCGAGATACCATGGTGCAGTTGCCGGGTTTCCGCATGAACCTGACCCAGGCGCTGGCCCATAGCAACAATCTCTATTTTGAGGAACTGGGACGAGAGCTAGGTTTTGAACGCGTGCGCCACTATGCCACGCAGTTCGGCCTGGGCGAACTGGCCGGCTACAACATCCAAGGCGAGCAATTGGGAGTTTATCCTGACCAGGCACTGCCCCCTTCAGAGGGTGGCGTGGGTCGCATGTGCAGCTTTGGACAGGGTGTATCCATGACACCGCTGCAGCTAGGGGCGTACGTGGCGGCCCTGGCGAACGGCGGAACGCTTTATTATCTGCAGCATCCTACGACGCCGGAAGATATTGCGGCGTTCGCACCAAAGGTCAAGCGGACTCTTGATATTGCCCGCTACGTTCCCGACCTGCAGGACGGCATGGCAGGCGCGGTGGAGTACGGAACGGCACGGCGGTTGCGCGCTAATTTCCAGGCATTCCCTGTTTTCGGCAAGACTGGAACCTGCTCGGATAAGGGGACCCGCTTCGGCTGGTTCGCCTCCTACTCGGACTCACCCCAGGGCGCCCTCGTAACGGTCTTCTTCCTTGAGGGCGGCCGACCCACCTTCGGTCCTCGCGCCGCGGAACTCACTGGCGAATTCTACAAAAACCTTCTGGACCGCAACTGGTTCGCCACGAAGGGTCAGCAGGAGACTGCGTCGGTTCCGGCCGCCCCTGCGCCGCAAGTTCAGCAGTAGCGGGGATTCTGTATCGTTCCGCACGATTTACAAGAATGGCCGCCTTCGGGCGGCTTTTCGGTTTTGGAAGCTGTGGGCTAATTCCCGAACACACCACTGCAAACTTGCGCAAACCCTGTTTCCGAGAAACAGCGTTCCAGATTTTGATCAAGGGATAAAGGATACTTTCCGGTTTGGCCACGGTCCAGGAATTGTCAAGAGAGGTGAGGGAGTAGACTGGGGTCCTCAGACGGCGAGTTCAGAAGCAGAGAGGTTTTGTGCTGGGACTGTTCAGGTTGAAACTGTTCCGAGATGACCAACTCGGAGAGTTTCGTCGATCCAGCGGGTACTGGAAGGGAAGCTTGGCTGCGACGCCGCCCGGAACATTCCGCTTGGCTTTAGCAGGCAGCCGTAAAGGACCGAATCCGATAGCCTTGAGGCTCGCCAAAGAGTTACCTTACCGATTCAATTCGCTGAGGCAGGCTATTCAAGACGGCGTTTTTGGACACTACCTACCATACAAAGAGGCGGTTGATGCCGGCGAAGCAACGGGAAGTCCCTGCCCAGACATTTCGAGCCCTGAAGCGTTTTGGCCGCTTGTCGCGCCTGCACATGTTCTCGTCGAGCCGCTTCAAGGCACTCCCACGATCGAGATTGCCTTCAGAGTCGCATGGGACATAGAACACACGATCGGCGCGCGCTTTCAGAACTGGCGTTTCATCGAGTTAAATGGGAGTGTCCGCGGGCTGTGAACAGCGTTGCAACGGCCATGACTCAGGTTTTTTCTGCATTGTGGTCGAGTTACCGGCAGTTCGGAAGGTTCTCTGAAATGCCTGTATACCCCCCTTCACGCAGCTTCAGTGAGGCAGCCTGAATTCACCAACTGTGTCCGTTTCGCGCCTGGAGCTTCAATCCCTTGAAACGAAATCGATGTTCAATCATCCGATAAGAGGGAGCTCAGTGGGAGTTCACCTGCAATTGGCCACCAGGGGCGCACGGAGTTTCAATCCCCCAGTATGCGACGACAGGACCGTTTCCGATGGAACTACCAACACATATTTTGCTGATGTACGGATACCTGTTGCTCTTCGTCTGGGTCTTCGTTGAGCAACTCGGGATTCCCCTCCCGGCCACCCCGGTTCTGCTGGCGGCAGGCGCTCTTTCTGCTGAGCACCAGATCAGCTTTCCGCTGGCGCTGCTGGCCGGCGTGGCTGCCTCTCTCTCCGCGGATACCGCATGGTTCCTTGTTGGCCGCCGCTACGGCCATCACGTGCTTCGCCTTCTCTGCAAACTCTCGATGGAGCCTACCATTTGTGTCCGCCGTACCCAGGACTCCTTTGGCCGCCGCCGCCGGTTTACATTGACGATTGCGAAATTCGTGCCCGGTCTGGCCACGCTGGCACCACCTGTAGCCGGCGAGAATGGCATGGCTTTTGGCGACTTCCTGTTTTTCGATGGTATCGGCGCAACCCTGTGGGTTGGGGCGATTCTGGCAATAGGCCGTCTTTTCGGCGACCTGCTGAAGCGCGATCCCAGTCTGCTGGATTGGGCCGGACGCTTCTCCGGTGCGCTGCTTATCCTGGGCATTATCGGGTTTTTCGTTGGCCGCGTTATCCGTCGCCGCATGGTTCTGAAGAAGCTGATTGCTGCGCGTCTGGAGCCTCAAGAGTTGAAAAAGCAATTGGATGCCGGCGAGCCGGTTTACATTGTGGACTTGCGTCATCCGCTGGAACTGCTGGCGGACCCCTTTACTCTGCCTGGAGCTCATCACTTCTCGCCTGACGCATTGGCAGCGCGGCACCTTGAGATCTCACGCGAGACTGAAATTGTGCTTTATTGCACGTGTCCCAGCGAGGCCACGGCAGCAAAAACTGCCATGACCCTGCAGAAGCTGGGCATTGACCGTGTGCGTCCTTTGCGGGGCGGCTTCGATGAGTGGAAGCGCCTGGGTTTCCCGATGGATCCAGTTCCACCCGCCAACCCAATCGTCTCCCTGGTTTCAATCGGGAAATGAACGGTCACGAAGACGTGACAAACAGAGCAGCGATGCTGGTTCCAATGGGCGAACCGATTCCGCTGCACGGGTCTGGGCCGGGTGCAGCGTTGTAAAAGCCGTTTCCGCCGACCGTGATGTCATTGAAGGCTGCCTGGTTTTGCCAGAGCCTGGGTGTGACAAAACCGAGCTTGGTGCCGAACGAGGCAAAAAGTCCAGCATACAGCGGGGCGTCTGCGCTGGTGCCACCCACCACCGCAGATGCGCCGTGGACGAAGATGTTGTAGCCCGTATCAGGGTCCGCATCCGCGCAGACGTCGGGCACCATCCTTCCGGCCCCTGTGGTTGTACCGGCAGGAGCCGGCGGCGCGTCAATCTGAAATGACTGCACCGGGAAGATGGTGGAATAACCGCCTCCTGTTCCTTCTCCGTCCGTCTCGCCGGGATTGTCATTCCAGACGGTTTCCTCCGTCGAAGTTTTTGTCGTTCCTCCGCAGCCGACGACGTGGGGACAAGACGATGGGCAATCCACGTTGGCCGGAGTCGATCCGCCGTCGCTGGAGTCGTTGTCTCCTGAAGCGGCAAAGACGATCATGCCGGCCGCGGTGGCAGCCTCGGCGATCGACTCCATCTGCTGCGCGGCGGTGGTGCCCCAGTTCGCCTCGTCAGAGCCCCAGGAGATGGAGCAGACGTCGCAGCCGTCCGAGGTCGCTTTCTGAACCGCTGCGCCGATGTCCTGCGACCAGTAAACACGGATCGTGGCCGCCCGTCCGGTGGCTGCATAATAGGCCGCTCCGGAGACTTGGATATCAAGGGCAACCTCGTAATCGGGGTCGTCCGCCGAGCCGATGCTTTGGTTGGGATCATTCTGAGTGCCGTCGACAGAGACGTCCGTGATCTGCGGGGAAGGCTGACCGATGGACTGGAAAAACGAATCGATGTCCGATTGCACCCAGCCGCCGCCCAGTTCGACGATGGCGATGACGCCGCCGCCGGTGAGGGCGGTCGGCCAGTTGTAAGCTGTGCAGAGATTGGGCACGGTCCATGGACCTTCAGTTGCTGCTGCGGCGGCATGAGCAGATAGCGCGGCTGGTCTCCGCAGTTGAAAATAGGGGGTGGATTTGTAGGTGGTGTTGTAACTCGACGAGGGGTGACTCATGGGGGCTCCTTGAGGAGAAATGAGCATTGTGCGCGTGAGTATGGCACGACTACTCGGTGAGATGCAAAGCTGGCTGCCCCCCGTTGGCCTTAGTATGAATTGGGGATGAAACCACACCCTGGGAGTTCACAAATTGGCCTACGACGATCTGCGCGACTGGATCAAGACACTTGAGAAGCACGGCGAACTGCGGCGTATTGGCGAGGAGGTTTCGCCGGAGCTGGAAATTACGGAGATCACTGATCGCGTTTCGAAAATCGGCGCGGGAAAGAGCTCCGACGCGAAGGGAAATACCGGGAAATATGCTCCCGGTGGGCCGGCACTGCTGTTTGAGAATGTCAAAGGCCATCCCGGTCACAAAGTGTTGATTAATCAGTTTGGGAGCGAGCGGCGGATGGCACTGGCGCTCGGCGTCGATCGGCTGGACGAGATCGCGGAGCGGATTAAGGGGCTGATGAATGTGAAGGCGCCCGAAGGACTTTTAGACAAGCTCAAGATGCTGCCACAGCTGAGCGCACTGACCAGTGTCTTTCCGAAGACCGTGAACGCCAAGGATGCGCGCTGCAAGGAAGTCATCCTGAAAGGGAAGGACAAAGGCGGGAGAGACGGTTTTGATCTCAATGCGTTTCCGATTCTGAAATGCTGGCCGCATGATGGAGGGCGATTCATTACACTGCCTTGCGTGCATACGCGCGACCCGCGCAACGGCAAGCGCAACATCGGCATGTATCGCATGCAGGTGTACGACGGGAAGACCACCGGCATGCATTGGCAACGCCAGAAGGTGGCGGCGGAGCATTATCGCGAGGCGTTGCGTGCGGCAGCAACGACCGCTGCTGACGCCGACCGAAGAACTGCGCGCGTGGCCGCCATGGCTGAGTCGGCCGGGGGCGCCGTGATTATTCCCGATGGTCCCATTGGAGGGCTGCCGCAGGTGGCGATGGGTAACCTGAAAGGCTCGCGGCTCGAAGTTGCGGTAGCCATCGGTACCGATCCTGCGACCACGTTTTCTGCCATTGTTCCTGCGCCGCCGGAAGTTGAAGAATTCATGATTGCCGGATTCCTGCGCGGCAAGCCAGTTGAGATTGTGAAGTGCGAGACGGTCGATCTGGAAGTTCCGGCGCACGCAGAGATTGTGCTTGAGGGCTACGTGGAGTTGGGCGAATTACGTAGCGAAGGTCCGTTCGGCGATCATACTGGCTTTTACACATTGACGGACGAGTATCCGGTCTTTCATCTCACATGCATTACGCACCGGAAAGACCCTATCTACGCAGCAACCATTGTGGGCAAGCCGCCGATGGAAGACGCGTGGATGGGCAAGGCGGTGGAACGTATTTTTCTGCCCGCGATGAAGATGACGATTCCGGAGATCGTCGATATTCATTTGCCGGTTGAGGGTGTCTTTCACAACTTGATGTTGGTGTCCATCAAGAAATCCTATCCGGGGCAGGCGCGCAAGGTGATGAACGCTATCTGGTCGCTGGGTCAGGCGATGTTTACCAAGGTCATCATCGTGGTGGACGAAGACTGCGACGTGCAGGATGTGGGCGAGGTGACTCTGCGTGTGGCCAACAACATCGATCCGGAGCGCGACATCCAGTTCACGCTCGGCCCGGTTGACTCGCTCGATCACGCATCGCGGTTGCCCAACTACGGGTCAAAGATGGGCATTGACGCGACGCGCAAGTGGAGGGCGGAAGGATTCGAGCGGCCGTGGCCGGCGATGATCGAAATGGATGGCGCTACCAAGGCTAGAGTGGATGCGATTTGGGCAAAGCTTGGACTTTGATTTCGGGTGAGCGGTTGCCATTTTCAGACGGGCGTTGATGCGCTCAATTAGAATCCCTTTGCAGTGATATCAGGGACCAAAACCGTGCGCCAACCGTGGTTCCGTATCGCCTTCGTGCTTGCCTTCCTTAGCGCGTGGGAGGGGCGAGCGCAAGCCGAATCGCCGAAGGATTTTGGTCTCGACCTTGAGGGCAACGCCATACGGCGCCTGGTTGGGCCCGGCGAGCGGGTGGTGGTGCTTGTTTTTGCGGCTAGCGACTGCCCGATTTCCAACCGTTATGTGCCGGAGGTTGCGCGACTTCGCCAGGAGTTTTCCGGAAAAGGTGTGCGGTTCTTGTGGATTTATCCCAACCCTTCGGATACGGCTCAAGTGGTTGCAGAGCATGATCGGGATTTTTCCATTCCTAACGATTTGGCGGTGCTGGATACGCGACAGAGCCTGGTTGCGTGGGCGCATTCGACTGTTACGCCGGAGGCTGCTGTTTTCGTGCCCCAAGGGCAGGAACTGCGCGAGGTCTATCACGGGCGCATCGACGATCGCTATATTTCGCTGGGGCAGGAACGCCCGCAGCCACAGCGCCATGATTTGGAAGTGGCGATTGCCGCGGCGTTGGCCGGTAAACCTGTTCCGCAACCTGGAGGAGCGACTGTCGGGTGCTCCATCGTATTTCTGCAGAAATGAAGAAGCTTCGTGTCATGGCGATTCTTCCGGCGTTGGTAACGCTTTCCTTGGTTTGCGGGTTCGCAAGCATATTGCGGGCTGCTTCTACCAAGCCGGCAGTGGCTACGGAAACGGCGACTGAGACGTGGTCGCGTGGTGTCGCGCCGATTCTTTATAAGAACTGTGCCACTTGCCATCATCCTGGCGGAGCGGGGCCGTTCAGCCTGCTGACTTATGCCGATGCGCGACGCTGGGGGCCGCAGGTTTTGGCTGTGACGCAATCGCGCTTCATGCCTCCATGGCTTCCGGAGCCGGGATACGGGAATTTTGCTGACGTGCGCCGGCTCAGCGACAGCGATCGGGAACTGATCAAGCGCTGGGTGAACGCGGGAATGGCCGAGGGTGATCTTAAAGCCGCTCCTGCGCCGCCGCCTTACGACTCAACCTGGCTACTGGGCAAGCCTGATCTGGTTCTCAAAGTGGAGCACCCGTACACCCTTCCTGCTGGTGGCACGGACGTGTTTCGCAACCTGATTCTGCCTTACAAACTGGGGCAGACGCACTACATCCGAGCAATGGAGATAAAGCCCGGTGCGCCGCAGGTGGTTCATCACGCTAACGTGGTGATCGACCGCACGGGGAGCCTGCGCAGGCTGCATCCCAACGATTGGCAGAGCGGAGTTCCTGGGATGGAGTTACTGGTTGACGCGGGAAATCGATTTGAACCCGACAGTCATTTTCTTTTTTGGAAGCCAGACACGCCGGCGTTGATAGAGCCGGAGGGGATGCCGTGGCGGATCGATCCAGGAAACGACCTGATCCTGAATATTCATCTCAAGCCTTCGGGCAAACCAGAAACTCTGGATGCGGAGATAGGCCTCTACTTCACCGAAGACCGACCGAGTAAGCAACCGATGTTGATTGCATTGGAGCGCGATGACCAGCTCGACATTCCGGCTGGCGATGGCAACTTTGTGGTGGAAGACTCGCTTACGCTGCCGGTGGATGTGAAGGTGCTGGGCGCCTATCCCCACGCGCACTACCTGGGCCACGATATGCAGGGCTGGGCCATTCTACCGGATGGTGAGAAGAAGTGGCTGGTGTGGATTCGCAACTGGGATATCGACCGCCAGAGCGTCTATCGCTACAAGGAGCCGCTGCTGTTGCCTAAGGGCACGGTGCTGCACATGAAGTACACGTACGACAACTCGGCGACCAACCCGCACAATCCGCACTCGCCGCCGGTGCGGGTGCGCGCAGGAAATCGGTCAGAAGATGAGATGGGGCACTTATGGCTGCAGGTTCTGCCGGTGAACACGGCGGCGAATGCGCCTGATCCGCGACTGCTGCTGGAAGAAGCATGGATGCGGAACCGGCTGGCGAAGACACCTGGGGACCAGGTGAGTTTGTACAATTTGGCTGCTGCGCTGGCTGGGCAGGGTAAGTTCTCAGAGGCGGTCACGCTGTTCGAGCGGGAATTGAAGGTGACGCCCAACGATACTCGGTCACTAACGGCGCTGGGCGCGGCGCTGGAAGGAGCGGGTGAGTTTGAGCAGGCGCGGGAGCGTTATCGCGGTGCAATTGCAAGCACTGCTGCGGGGGATTCAGGCGGATGCGACGCGCGGTTTGATCTGGCTGAGCTGGGTGTGCGCACGGGTGACTTTGCGGAAGCGGAAAACGAGTTTCGCGCGCTACTAGCAGCGTGCAAGGAGGATGCCGAATCGCATAGCGGGCTGGGGACCGCGCTGGAGGGGGCGGGCAAGACAGACGAGGCGGCGAGTGAGTTTCGGCGGGCGCTGGAGTTGGATGCAGAGGACTTTACCGCTCTGCTGAACCTGGGATCAATGGCGGCGGATTCGGGGCAGACAGAACCCGCGGTAAAGCTGCTGGAGGCTGCTCTGCGCGCAAAGCCGGGCTCGCCGGATGCGCGTGAAAAGCTGGCCGCAACATACGCACAGCAAGGACGGCTCAGCGATGCGTTGGCACAACTTCGAAGTGCGGCCGAGTTCGCTCCGGAGGACGCACGGGTTCATTCTTCGTTGTCTCAAGTACTGGATGCGATGGGCCAGTCTGAGGAGGCTTTCGCGGAACAGAAACGCGCCTTGCAATTGAATCCGCTGGATGCAGATGGCTGGAACAACCTGGGCGCGCTGCTTGCCCGCGGTAGACAGAACGATGCGGCACGGGCCGCGTTTGAGCGTGCCCTGAAATTGCAGCCGGATCATGCGCAGGCTAAGGCGAATCTTGCGCGGCTCCCGGTGCAGAATTGAAGCGCATCCAAGAAATTATGGGAGCCTCTGATATAACCTAAGACCATGCGTGGCGTCTCCCCCCGGGCCGTTGCCGGTTTGATTGCATGTGTTTTCGGATTTGCATTTCCCCTCTTTGCTCAGCAGGGACCTGATGAGTTTCGGTGGGTGGACTTTCACTCCCAGAGCGATCACGACACTGTGGTCTGGGTGACCCGCTCGCTGGACCCGGCAAAGTGGACGGCGATCCGCGAGATCGGGGTGGAGTATGATGCGGCGCTGGTTGTTACCACGCTGCGGGCCTCTCCGCAGTCGCCAGCCAATGAGGATACATTCACCGTGTGGAATGCATCGCTCACTACACATGTTGTTGCGCCTCTGGTCACGGGGGTGAATCTGAGATGGCTCGACTGGATGCACTTTCTGGATGGGGCGCGAACGGAGCCCACCGCTCTCTACGACAGTTGCAATGAGTGCGCAGCGAACACGTTCTTCACGGCTTTTTACTATGACATTTCGCATCACATGTGGACTGCTCGCTGGTTGCGCGGCGGACAGGGAGTGCAAGTCTGGAGTGGGAATGCACCGGACGGAGTGGCTGAGAACCAGGCGTACGCGATACTTACCGATTACAACGGAACCCAGTTCGTCAGCACATGGACTCACCTTGACTCTGGCAAACAGAAGCCGCCAGAGGATTTTATTTATAGGTACGATCTGGATTCTTTCAGCCGTCTGGAACGAACTTTATCTTTGACCGGTAAAGATGCCGAGGCGATGAAGCAGAGGATTTGCCACGCTCCGACTGTGGTTCCAGGGCTGACTCGCGGACAGGACTCTCCGCTGTGCCAGGAGGGGGCAAAACCGCGGCCAGAACGGAAACCTGTGACCACCCCGCCGGCCAACAACCGAGGCCAGTCCGTGCCGCCGGGAGCGCGGCATTGACAATGATTCCCATCGCGTCCAGCACAGGGTGGCCGTAGACGGCGATCCATCAACCGGCATCCAACTCAGTGGAGAGTGACATGAAACGTTCCCCCAAGTTTGCAACCTTGCCTCTGCTCGCCCTGGCGATCCTGCTCTGGACCGCTGGATGCAAGTCGAATCAGAACCAGAACGCAGCAAATACAAGTCAGGATCAGTCGCAACCGGCAGATCAGAGCAACGATGCGGCCAACGCAAATCTCGCTCCAATTTCGACGAATACCAGTTCGGCAGCGGCACCGAGCACCGATCAAGGTTCTGCGGGCACAGATTCGGACGCTTATTATCAGCAAGCGGCCGACCAGATGCCGGACGATGACGACGATGACAATGGCGAGCAGCCGGTTGAGACTGCCCAGGAGGCTCCGCCACCGCTGCCGGAGTACCAACAGCCTCCGGATCCAGGCGATGGGTATATCTGGACTCCCGGCTATTGGAACTACGCTTCATCGGGCTACTACTGGGTGCCAGGCGTTTGGGTTGAGGCACCTTATACGGGAGCGCTTTGGACACCCGGCTACTGGGGCTATGCACACAACCACTATTGCTTCTTCCGTGGCTATTGGGGACCGCACATCGGCTTCTATGGCGGCGTTAACTATGGCTTTGGGTACGTAGGCACCGGCTACCAGGGTGGATACTGGAATTCTGGCCATTTCTATTACAACCGCGCCGTGAACAACATCAACGTTACCGTGGTGCATAACGTGTACGAGCGCAACGTCAACGTGAACAACAATGTTCGTGTGAGCTTCCATGGCGGACCTAATGGCATTCGGCTGCGACCGAGGCCTGCGGAGCTGGTGGCGCTGCGTGAGCCGCACGCTCCACCGATGCAGGTTCAGGTGCAGCATCAACAGGCAGCCAGCGTCGACCGGGCGCAGTTTGCTGCTGTGAATCATGGACGACCGGCTAACCTGGTGGTTGCCAAGGCGCTGGTGGCCAATCGCGACGTGCATCCGGTTGTGGCACCTCGACCGCAGAACCTTCCCGTGGTGCGACCGCGTAGCCCGGAGGAAGTGCATCCGGGCGCCACACAACCAGCGCGTGCGGGTGAACCGATGCGGCCTGAAGCGGCACCGGCTGTCCATCCTGCGGCGCGGCCCGGGGAACGGCCCGCTCCCTCGCCTGCTGTGCATCCTACGCCGCGTCCTGAAGAACGCCCTGCTGCGCCGCCAGCAGCACATCCGGCTCCGCGCCAGGAAACACGACCTGCGCCACCGCCTGCCGCACATCCAGTGGAACGACCTGCGCCAGCGCCTGCCGTGCATCCCGCGCCACGTCCGCAAGAACGACCGGCAGCACCGCCGGCAACGCATCCGACAGCTCCCGCAGCGCATCCCGCGGCACCGCCTGCGGCACATCCGGCTCCGCGTCCTCAGGAGCGGCCGGCACCAGAGGCAAAAGCCCAAACAGGGCAGCCGAAGAAGCCTGAGCAGAAACGGCCGGAGTAGCTTGGGGTCTGCATTCTTTCAGGGAGAGTGATGTAGCTGGAGTGCGCAGTTATTGGGCTGTCAGAACGCGGATGGCTACAAGGTTGCGCACCCAGCGGGCAGGACGCTTCTCACCAACGGCGACCAGCTTGAGGGGGCCGTCGTCTGCAATTGGTTTGCCATCCTGAGCGTCGGCCACGAGTACCTTTCCAATGTGCACGTCCGGCGTCACTTCACCGATCGAATACACCACCTGATAACCGTCGGAGCCCTCCGCGACCAGGTAAAGGCGAAACTCCTTGCCATGCGGCTTGTCCGCCACGCCTAGCGGCTTCAGCAATTCAATCAGTTCAACGCCAGAGTAAGTCTGGTCAGCCTTAGCGTGCTCATTGTAGGCGGTGATTGTGGTGTGCGGGAGCACGGAAAGCGTGGCGGCGGTCCACTCAGCGGATTTGTCCCCGAAGGTGATTTTCAGCGGACCGACGGGACCGGAAGGCCTAGAGTGGGGCATGTCCATGCCGGCCACCGGCTGAGCCGGCGCCTGGGACTGGGCAGGGGTCTGGACCGCAGACTGAGAAACAGCCATTCCCACGTTCATTGCTCCAAAAAGAATCGTCAACCAAACCATCCCACGCATCTTTCTCCTCCAGGAGTCATCGTATACTTACGTCATGTCGATTGTGCGCAACGTCGCCGCCATTGCCAAGGGTATGAGTATCACCTTCGGGGAGATTTTTGAGCCCACGCAGGTGGAGAACTACCCTGACGGCAAAGGTCCCTTGCGCGGAGCGGTGTTTGAACAGCGCTTCCGTGGCGCCCACGTGCTGCAACGCGACGAAAACGGCCTGGAAAAGTGCGTAGCCTGCTTTCTGTGTGCGGCTGCCTGCCCATCGAACTGTATTTTTATCGAGGCTGCAGAAAACACTGAGGAGCAACGCATCTCTTCTTCAGAACGCTATGCCAAAATTTACAACATCGACTATAACCGCTGCATCTTCTGCGGCTACTGCGTGGAAGCCTGTCCCACCGATGCCATTACCCATGGCCATGGATTCGAGCTTGCCACCCTCAACGCCACCAACCTTGTCATGCGCAAGGAAGACATGCTGGTGCCGGTGAGCGCTCTGACGGCGGCAAAATAGCTCACCGGCTTCTGCTCCCAGGTTCCGGACTGCTTTCGCGTGCTCCGGGTCAACAGCTATTCTGATGAGTGAACCCTCCGCTCCCCGGCGGAACTGAGGTCTTCGGCCTATGCGCAATAATTTTGGAACACATCCTCTTCAAAAGATCCTCGAGAATCGAATCGCCATCATCGATGGAGCGATGGGCACGACCATCCGCACCTACGGGATGACGGAAGCGGACATTCGCGGAGAGCGGTTCAAGGACTCAAAGAAGGACCTGAAAAACAATGGCGACCTGTTCTCGCTGACGCAGCCGCAGATGATTTGCGACATTCATCGGCGGTTTCTGGAGGCAGGGGCGGACATCATCGAGACGAACACTTTCGGTGCGACGAGCATTACGCAGAGCGAGTTCTTTGTTGAGGATCCGCGGGAACACGGTGGGCGGAAGGATCCCGCGTTCTATCAGAAGGTCATCGAAGACAAGTTCCTTGGCGACTTGGCGTGGGAGATCAATGAGCAGTCGGCGCGGCAGTGCAGGGAGTGGGCCGATCGCGCATCGAATGCGACGGGAAGGCAACGGTTCGTCGCGGGAGCTATTGGGCCGTTGACGGTTTCGCTCTCCAACTCGCCGGATGCGGATGATGCGGGATTCAGGGTGGTGACATTCGACCAGGTTAAGACTGCCTACGCGCAGCAGGTACGTGCGCTGATTGCGGGCGGCGTCGATCTGCTTTTGGTGGAGACGATCTTCGACTCATTGAACGCCAAGGCAGCGCTGGTTGCTATCCGCGAAGTGTTCGATGAGGACGGGCTTGCTGCGAGCCACAAGGAACTGCCGGTGATGATCTCGGCGGCGGTGGGACGTGGCGGCGAAACGCTGATCTCCGCGCAAACGACTGAGGCGTTCTGGAATGCTGTGAAGCATGTGAAGCCGTTGTCGGTGGGACTCAACTGCTCTCTCGGGCCTGACCTGATGTACCCATTCCTGAGTGAGTTGTCAGAGAAGGCAGACGTGGCTATTTCGTGCTACCCGAATGCGGGGTTACCCAATCCTCTGTCGGAGACCGGGTTTGATTTGGGGCCAGCGGATATGGCTCGCTACCTGGGCGATTTTTCGCGAGCTGGGCTGATCAATATTGCGGGCGGCTGCTGCGGCAACACGCCTGAGCACATTGCGGCTATTGCCAAAGCACTTGAGGGGCAGGCGCCGCGTGAGATAAGCAAGATTGAGGTCGCAGCGTGAGCGAGATCGTGCAAGCCAAGCCGCTCCGACTTTCCGGATCGCAGCCATTTACACAGCAGCAAGGCGTCTACATCATGATCGGCGAGCGGACCAACGTGGCCGGTTCACCGAAGTTTGCCAGGCTGGTGAAAGAAGGCAAATTTGAAGAAGCGGTGAGCGTGGCCCGGCAGCAAGTGGAGAACGGGGCCAACGTTATCGACATCTGCATGGACGAGGGCATGATCGACGGCGTGGCAGCGATGACACGCTTTCTGCAGTTGCTGGCCAGCGAGCCCGAAGTCGCCAAGGTCCCGTTCATGGTGGACTCGTCGAAGTGGTCGGTGATTGAGGCGGGGCTGAAATGCCTGCAGGGCAAGGGGATTGTCAACTCGATTTCGCTGAAGGAAGGCGAGGATGTATTTCGTCATCATGCTGCGCACGTTCTGAAGTACGGCGCAGCGGCGGTGGTGATGGCTTTCGACGAGCAGGGCCAAGCCGCAACATACGAGGACAAGATCCGCGTCTGCGAGCGCGCCTACAAGATACTGGTGAACGAGGTTGGCTTTCCAGCGGAAGACATCATTTTCGACCCGAACATTCTTACGGTAGCAACCGGCATGGAGGAGCACAACAACTACGCGGTGGACTTTATCAACGCCACGCGTTGGATCAAGGCCAACCTGCCAAACGCCAAGGTGAGCGGTGGCGTCTCGAATATTTCGTTCAGCTTTCGCGGTAACAATAAAGTGCGCGAAGCCATGCACTCCGCGTTTTTGTATCACGCCATTGCGGCGGGCATGGACATGGGCATCGTGAATGCTGGCATGCTGGAGGTTTACGAGGAAATTGATCCGGAACTGAAGGTGTTGGTTGAGGATGTGCTGCTCAATCGGCGTCCGGATGCGACAGAACGCCTGGTGGAATTTGGCGAGGCGCTGAAGAGCGCGGGCGGTGCCGTAGTCAGCGAGAAGAAGGCTGAGGAGTGGCGCAACGGAACAGTGGAGGAGCGGCTTTCACACGCGCTGGTGAAAGGGATTGACGCGTTCATCGAGATCGACGCGGAAGAAGCGCGCGTCAAGCTGGGGCGCCCGCTGCTGGTGATTGAAGGCCCACTGATGGATGGCATGAGCGTGGTGGGCGATTTGTTTGGAGCAGGCAAGATGTTTCTGCCGCAGGTAGTGAAGTCGGCCCGGGTGATGAAGAAGGCCGTGGCGCATTTGACGCCTTACATGGAAGCCGAGAAGGCTGCGATGGTTGCGGCCGGCGAAGTGGTGAAGGCCCAGGGAAAGATATTACTGGCGACGGTGAAGGGCGACGTGCACGACATTGGCAAGAACATCGTCGGTGTCGTTTTGGCCTGCAACAACTACGATGTTGTGGACCTGGGTGTGATGGTTCCCTGCGAAAAGATTCTGGAACGCGCCAAGGCGGAGAAGGCGGACATGATTGGCCTGAGCGGCCTGATCACGCCGTCTCTCGACGAGATGGTGCATGTGGCGCGCGAGATGGAGCGCCAGGGATTCAAGCTGCCGCTGCTCATCGGCGGGGCGACGACTAGCCGCGCGCATACGGCTGTAAAGATTGCGCCGTATTACAGCGAGCCGGTGGTCCATGTGTTGGATGCGAGCCGTGCGGTGCCGGTGACGACGAGCCTGTTGAGTGACGACGGCAAAGCGGATTTTGTGGCGCAGCATCGCGCCGACTACGAAGCGCTGCGCAAGGTTCACTCTGCGCCGCGGCAGAAGGTCGTCTCCCTTGAGGCCGCTCGCAAACGGCGCACACCGATTGAGTGGCGTGCCGAAGATCTGGCCGTGCCTGACTTTACCGGCTTGCGCGTGCTGGATAACTTTCCGCTGGCGACGCTGCGCGAGTATATCGACTGGACGCCGTTCTTCCACACCTGGGAACTGAAGGGTGTTTATCCGCGCATCTTCGAGCATCCAGAACAGGGCGCGCAGGCACGGCAGATATTCAACGAAGCCAATGTTCTGCTGGATAAGATTATCGAGAAGAATCTGATTACGGCGCGCGGCGTTTATGGACTGTTTCCTGCGAGCGCTGTGGGGGACGATGTCGATCTATATACGGATGCGACGCGCGCTTCGGTGCTGGAGCGATTTCATTTCCTTCGCCAGCAGGTGAGCACGGAGAGTACGCAGGCATGCCGCTCGCTTGCGGACTTCATTGCGCCGAAAGAGACAGGACTGCACGATTACATTGGTGCCTTCGCTGTCACCAGCGGGATTGGCTTGAAGGAACTGTGCGACGGATTCCGTGCTGAGCACGACGATTACAACGCGATTATGGCAGAGGCTGTTGCCGATCGCCTTGCGGAAGCATTTGCCGAGTGCCTGCACAAGCGGGTGAGGGATGAATGGGGCTACGGGCGGGATGAAGGCCTGGGTATCGACGACCTGATTCACGAGAAGTATCGAGGCATTCGGCCGGCTGCGGGTTATCCTGCTTGCCCGGATCATACGGAAAAGGGCACGCTTTGGCGCTTGCTCGACGTGCAGGCGAATACCGGCATGATGATTACGGAGTCCTATGCCATGTGGCCGGGATCGAGCGTGAGCGGGTTGTATTTCGCGCATCCGGAATCGAAATACTTCTCGCTGGGCAAGATCGATCGCGATCAGGTGGCCGATTATGCCGAGCGCAAAGAGATGAGTGTGGCGGAAGTCGAGCGATGGCTCGGGCCGAATCTGAACTACGATCCTGCGTAGTAGCGGACAGAAAAAGATGAGCGCCAAGCAAGCCAGCCACGCAGCCAAGAGGAGTTCCTCTCAACGGGGATTTGATGAGGAGCTTGCGGCGCTGGAAGCGCTGAGCGAAGCTTTTGCAACTCAGGACGGACCGAATGCTGCGCAGGTTGAATATTTGCGCAAAGCGCTTGGTCATCGCAACAATTTTATTGTCGGCAAAGCGGCGAAGCTGGTAACGGGTGCGGAGATCTCCGCGCTGCTGCCGGAGGTGCTGGCGGCTTTTGATCGATTTTTTGTGGATGCAGCGAAGACTGATCCGAAGTGCTGGGCGAAGGAAGCGCTGGCGAAGGCGCTGGTCAAGTTGGAGCATCGCAGCAAAGACGTTTACCTGCGCGGGATGCGGCATCACCAGATGGAACCGAGTTTTGGGCCGCCGGTGGACACGGCTGGAGCGCTGCGAGGCACATGCACACACGCGCTGGTGAATTGCCCTGGAATTTCCGACGCCGATTTGCTGACTGCTTTGCTGGAACCATTCACGGACACGGATAAAACTGTGCGCATTGAGGCGGCTCGGGCGATTGCAAACGTGGGTGGCGTGAGTGCCGCGCTCATTCTTCGGCTGCGAGCGCTATTGGGAAATGACGAGCCGGAAGTGCTGGGCGAGGTCTACGCGGCATTGTTATCTCTTGAAGGCACTGAAGCTATCCCGCTTGTCGCGCGTTTTCTTGAGGCTGGAGACGACTTGGCTGCGGAGGCTGCGTATGCGCTGGCAGGGCTGCGCACACCTGAGGGTCTGCGAACATTGCTCGCGCGTCTGCGTGAAGGGGCGGATGATTGGTTTTCGTCAGTGCTTTTGAGCGCGATCGCACTGACACGTTTGCCTGAGGCGATGGACTTTCTAATTTCGCTGATCGAGCGCGATGCCAGCGAGTCTGCGGCTGCCATTGAAGCGATAGGCCGCATTGCGCCGAATGCGGAGATCCGCAGCCGAGTTGAGCAAGCTGTGGAACTCGCAGACAGCCCGCGTCTTCGAAAGGCTTTTCGCGAACACTTATCCACGCTATCTGAGTAGCCTGGGCTACCAGAGTAATCTAGCCGGGGTTGACGCAGGGAATCTACCGGTGCTCTCATTGGTGCGGAGGATTGAGGGCAATTCAGTCCGCAGTAAGAGGGAGACACGAAATGAGGATAGGCGCGGGAATGCTTACAGCAATTCTTTTATCCGGGACTTTGTTGTGCGGATGCAGCAGCGGCGGGGGGTCGAGCCCAACTCCAACACCGACACCCACTCCAACGGCGGCAGCGGCGCCTACGATTACCACTTCGACGGCCAACGGTGCACAGAACGGCGCTGTGATTGCGACATTGGCGTCAACGACGTCGGGTGCGACGATTTATTACACACTCGATGGTTCGACCCCCACGACCTCATCCCAAATCTACGTGGCGCCTTTTCTGGTTTCCTCGAACATTACTGTCAACGCCATCGCCACTGCTTCTGGTGATTCGACGTCGAGTGTCACCACCAAGAGTTTTGCGCCGAATATCGCTTCAGGCACGCTGGTATGGTCTGATGAATTTGCGAACACCGGTACCACCGACGCCCAGCCCAATGCGGCGACGTGGACGTACGATATCGGAACTGACTGCTGTGGCAATTCCGAGTGGGAGGATTACTGCGCTTGGAATTCGTCCGTCTCTCCGTGCAACCCGTCGAGTCCGAACGCGTTTGTGGGTACGGATGGGTACTTGCACATCGTGGCGCAACAGACGACGCCTGGCGGCTACGCCCCCGGCGATTTTACTTCGGCGCGCTTGAAGTCGCAGGGGCTGTTCAGTTTTATGTATGGGCGAATTGAGGCGAAGATCATGGTGCCGGAATCGCAGGGGATGTGGCCGGCGTTCTGGCTGCTGGGGAACAACATCGCGAGCAACCCATGGCCGGCATGCGGCGAGGCCGATGTGATGGAGCACATCGACGGCAGCAACACGCCATTCGGTGGTGGCACCGGCGCCGGACCGGGGTACGACTGGGCGCAGTCATCGATTCACGGGACCAACTTAAATGGCGGTACTCCATACACTACTTCAGGGTTTTCAGCGGCTGCCTGGCATACGTACGGCATGATCTGGAGCAGAGGGCAGGTTCAGTACTACGTAGACAGCCCAAGCAGTCCATACGAGACCTTCACGCCCGCGACGCAGAGCGGGACTTGGCCTTTCGATCAGGGGCCGCAGTTTATCCTGCTGAATCTTGCGGTTGGCGGGACGTGGCCGGGGAATCCGAATACGACCACCGTATTCCCATCGACGATGTTAGTGGATTACGTGCGGATCTACGCCAACTGAGACAGGTTGGCGCACTACGACGGATGTGGCAGGCGGCTGGCTTGCTACATCCGTTGCATCAAAATCACCGTTTGAGTGCGTTTGCGCGCTGTTGGCTGCAAACTCACTTGCGCCCCGGTTGCCCTTGTGATAAAAACTAATCATTCAAGTTTGCCCCCAAAGGGCAAGCCTGAGTTTCATGCAGAGTGGCTGAGGGACGAGCCCTGTGACGCCACGACAACCTGCCCGCGCAAAACGGGAGTATGGTGTCAACTCTTGCCCGGAGACGGGGA
>Ga0187847_10000904_pt1 | contig 29114 bp, 22 predicted proteins | sample June2016WEW_4_10_FD_132458 | JGI IMG/M metagenome (GOLD analysis project Ga0187847, IMG submission 132458) | Peatland microbial communities from SPRUCE experiment site at the Marcell Experimental Forest, Minnesota, USA - June2016WEW_4_10 | ecosystem: Environmental > Terrestrial > Soil >...
CCGAGGCGCAGTTGACACCGCAGACCCATGACGCGGCGGAAGCAAACTCAGCGCCTCTGATTAGCAGGCAGGAGATGGATGCATTGGGTCATGTTCCTGGGGCCGGCTTGACTCAATACGAGCCAGCGGGACAGGCAAAGAAGGCGGATCGCTTCATTGGTGGCAATATGCCCACAGATGGCAAAGTGATGCTGTCCGCAAATGGTCAGGGCTCGGGTGGTGGAATCGGGTCCGGTTCCGGCAACGGCTATGGTCCCCGTGAGGGTGGCAACATCGGAGGCGGCATTCTTCGGCTCGGAGGCGTCTATCGCGCCTCCGACGCAATTCAAGAAGGCGACGTCTCCACCAACGCTTTCGACGATTTCTTCGAGTATGCCCTCACGCAGCCAGTCACCATTCACAAAAATGAGTCGGCGATGGTGCCGATTCTGCAGCAGGAACTTCCTGCCGAACACGTAACCCTCTGGAGCCAACAGGAGCGCACTCCTCTGCGCGCCGTATGGCTTGAGAACACGTCGAAGCTGACGCTGGACTCTGGCAGTTTTTCCATCTTTGAGAGCGGCGAGTTTGCCGGCGAAGGTCTGCTGGACCCAATTCATCCCGGCGAAAAGCGGCTGCTGAGCTATGCTGCCGACCAGGCAGTGCGCGTCAAGGTCACGGATCGCGACAACAAGCGCACGCTGCATCATGTGGAGATCCGCAAGGGCGTGATCATTGAGACGCACATGGATGTGGCCTCGGTGACCTACTCGTCCACAAACTCCGCGGACGTAGACCGTGTGGTTCTGCTGGAGCATCCGCGGCGGACAAATGGTTGGTCGCTCGACGACGGGCTCAAGGCAGACGAGACTGCACCGAATCTCTATCGATTCAAGGTGCCGGTAGCTGCGCACGCGACGGCCAAACTGGAAGTTCGCGAACACGGGCCGGAGCATCAGCGTGTCGATCTAAATGCCAACCAGAATCAAACCGAATATCTCCTCGACCTGGTGAAGCGCGTGCCCGATGCGCTGGACAAGCTGAAGCCGGTGATCGACGCTCAGACCGCGCTCGCCGAACTGGATCATCGCATTGCGGAATCAAAGAAGACCGAAGAGACCGCCGCGGCCGACGAGGCCCGTGACCGCGACAACCTGACCGCGCTCAAAGGCAACGATGCAGCCCGCCGCTTTGTGGACGAACTGAACCACGCCGAAGATCAGTTGCAGGCCACACGCAAGCAGACCGCAGACCTGGAGCAGCAGAAACAGGCCGCAGTCGACAAGCTGAACGCGCTGATTGCGGGGCTCAGCTTCGACTGGGACGTTACGACGAAATGAGATACCCTCGCCTTACGCCAGGCTGGTCATGGCATTTTGGATCACGCGGGCCGTCGCGTCTTCTCCCTCCAGCGACGAGATCATCAGGTCGTAGAGGTGGGGGTTGAGCCAGTACTTGCCCCAGTATTCCTGCAGGTACTTGGCGCGCGCTCCATCTACGGTGCGAATGCGCTCCTCGGCGTCGACACCCTTGGCCAGACGCTCGCGCAGACGAAGAATGCGCTGCCGGTGAGGCGCATAGACGAATGCGTGGAAGGCGTCTGGCTTATGCTGCAGAACGCACTGTGAGCCGCGGCCCACAATGACGCAGTTGCCGTCAGCGTAGGCCTGTTCGATGATCTTCTGGGAGATTTTCACCATCTCCTGTGCATCGAAGAGAGCGTTATCGCGAAGCTCGAGACCAGCGGCCAGCGCCGCAGAGCGCATCGCCTGCTGGTTGAGCCGTCGCAGCCAGGAATCTACATGCTCGTCGTAGCGGAGAACCGCTTTCGTATCCACGTGCGCGGCATAGGCAATCGCGTCGATGATGTCCTTGTCCAGCAGCTTCCAGCCCAGGTTTTCAGCGATGGTCTGTGCGATTCGGCCGCCGCCGCTTCCAAACTCCCTGTTCACCGTCAATAGGCGGTATTTCATGCTTGCCCCCTTTCAACTGATTCCGGTTGAGCGGTTTGGGGTGCAAAGACTGCTTTCAACTGCTTCACAGCCGGGTCATGATCAGTCTGCGGCTATCAATTATAGGCGGCGCGGAAAGCCGGGCAGTGAGGTAGGTCACGGAGAAAATATAGGGTTGAATCCGGCAAAAAAACGACCCGCATGTTTTTCACGCGGGTCGTTCTTTGCCACAGCAGGAGTTTTTAGTAGATGATCTTCAGCGCGAACTGGAAGATGCGCGGCTCAAATGTGCTTGTGATTTGTCCACCACCGTTGGGAACGCCGCCTGTGATTGACGAAACCGGCAGAATGCCTCCCGTTCCGACGGTCGCGGTCGTGCTTCCCTGCGATCCGCTGATATTGCCCGGCAGGTACAGGTTGGTGTGGTTGAACAGGTTGTAGATCTCCGTGCGGAACTCAACCTTCAGGCTTTCGATAGGGGTACTGAACTTCTTGTTGATATCCAGATCCGTCTCGTTAAATGGAGGCGTCCGTCCCGGGTTGCGCGAGGCGTTGCCGAACGGGCTGAGCACATTGCCGGCTGCGTCCTTGATCGGCGGTATCACAAAGGCGTTGTAGTTGATGTAGTTCACATATCCCGTGTTCGCCGCGCGGGAAGAGCGCCCTTGCGTGATTTTCTGTCCCGACACTACGTCTGGACGGTATTCGTTAGCGCCGCGATATGTAGCCGAGATCTGTGGCGACACTGCCTGGGCGCTGTTAGGTGAGTACGTCAGGTTGAACGGTGTGCCGGCCTGCGCGGTGTTGATGGCGCTGATCTGCCAACCGCCCAAAACGCTGTCCGTGACTCCGTTGGCGCTGGACAGGAAGCGACGGCCGTGGCCGACGGGCAGGTCGTAAACCAGGCTGGTTACGTTGGCCACTGGCAGGTTGTAGTCAGACTGCGAATAGTCTGCCTTGATGTTATTGCCATCCTGCGGCGAAGGCGTGTTGCCTTCCAGCGAAGCCGAGGCGTTGTCCAGCGAGTGCTCCCAGGTAAAGGAGTTCAGCAGGGTCAGCCCGGCCACAAAGCGCTGTTCGTAGCGAACCTGTAGCGCATTGTAGTTGGAGAAGAATTCGTTCAGTGCTTCGGTGATGTCGCTAGGCCAGTTGCCATAAGGCCGCGCGAATCCGAGCGCCGGGTTCTTCTGGTTCCCGTTCAAGAATCCTTGCAGCTTGATTCCGTGGTTGCCGACGTAGGCCACGTCGACCAGCGTGTTCTTCGCCAGTTGCCGCTGAACGCTGAGGAAGTAGTTCTCAACGTAGCTATCCCGGGTGTTCTTGGGCACCCATGTGATATTGTCTGTGGCCGGATTGAAAGTGGTGACCAGTCCGGAAGGGAAACCCTGATCGGAAGTGACGAAGCAGCTCGGTGCTGTCGATCCCACCGCGATAATCTGCGCGGGGACAGGACTGCAGTGGTTCGTTGTGGTGGGAGCAGGTTGCACCACCGCGGCGAACTGTGCCTGCGGCGCATTGATCCCCAGAATGTCGCCTGAGCCGGCGCGGGTATAGTGCACATACCCTGTGCCAAAGCCTCCTCTGATAGCCGTCTTCGGCGTCAATGCGTAGGCAAATCCCACACGCGGCGAAAAATCATTCAAGTCCGGATTCACAAGCGTGCTTCCGTAAACACCGCTGGCGCTCACCGGTGTAATGCCATTGCCCGCTACCGCTCCAGGAGTAACGGTCAGCACCGATTGTGAAGCGGGATCGAAGTTGGAAATGTTATTCTTCCACTCCGAGTAAGGGGATCCGTACTCCCACCGCACGCCCAGGTTCAGCGTCAGGTTGGGAAGCACTTTCCAGTCGTCTTGCGCATAGGCGCTATCCAGCGACTGCCGCAGATGCACTACAAAGTAGTTCGCCAACTGGTAGCTGGTGGTAGTCCCGAAGAGGAAGTCCGCCCAATAATCGTCGGTAACCTTGGCGCCCGTCGCACTGTAGCCGCTGCCATACGTCCATGAGCCGTAGAGCGGATTATTGTCGTTCACAGCCATCCAGATGTGTTCGTACTCATAGCCGAACTTGAGTGAGTGCTTACCTTTGACCCAAGTGAAATTCACTTTGGGATCGAGCAGCGCCGGATTCTGCCATTGAGGATTCGTGCTCTGGCGGCCAAATGCGGTGAAACCTGTGATGCTCACCGAGGGCAGCCCACCTTCGATGAAGGATGGCACGTCCTGCAAGCCTGGAATCGTGAAGTCGTTCTGGCCGATCGACAGCGTGTATTTGCCTGCCTTGGTGCGCGAGAGTCCAAGGCGCGCATCCACGATCTTGTTGGAGCCAAACAAATGCGTGTAGCCGAGTGCGACCTGCTGGTCCAGGATGCGGATAGTGCCGTTCGCCTGTCCATCCAGCGGGAGCGGGATCGTTGGATGGTTCACGCCCGTTTCCTTGCGATCGCTGATGCGCAGGAACCATGAACTGCTGGGGTTCTGCTGGTAATCCAGACGAAGGTCGCCTTTATCCGATTTATCGGTGAAGGGAACTTCTTTGGCGTAATCGTTCGAATTCAAACCCGTCGTGGACACACCGCTCTGCGGCAACTGGCTGGCGAAGTTCTGGAAGTAGCTCAGAACCTGCGCAGAAAGAGGGTTGATTGCGTTCGCCGGAATCGGCGTGCCGGCCGGGTAAGTCACGCCTGTAATCGGATTCTTTACCGATACCACCAGGTTGCCGTTGAGTTCGTTCTGCGTTGGAAGCGTGAGCACGTAGAGTGGGCTCAAAGTCTGGCGAAAGCCCTCATAATCCAGGAAGAAGAAAATCTTGTCCGTGTGGATCGGGCCGCCAAAATTGAAGCCGTACTGGTTGCGGTTGAAGGTGGGCTTCTGGAACGGTACGGAAGTTCCGGTATTACTTACCAGCAGTGGCTTGAAGAAGCCTGCGGCATTCAGGTCGGTATTGCGCAGAAACTCGTAGGCCGTGGCATGAAAGCGGTTCGTCCCGCTGGCCGATGCCACGTTGACCGTGGCGCCGGATGACCGGCCATATTCCGCGCTCTCATTGTTGGTCACCACGTTGAATTGCGACACCGAGTCGGGCGCAATGGCGATGATCTGGTTATCAAATCCCTGGTTGCTCTCGCCGTAGGCATTGTTGTCCATGCCGTCCAGCAGAAAGTTATTGAACATGCTGCGCTGTCCGTTTACGTTGTACGCTCCCTCGCGCACCAGGCTGCTGATGGAACTGGTAGTCGCGGCGGTCGGCGCCTGGCGCGAACCGGTCACCAGCGCCAGCAAATCTGAGAAGTTGCGGCTCACCAGGGGCAGTGCCTCTGTCTGGTAGCCGGAGATCGTTTGCCCGCGCTCGCTGGTCTCCGTCTCCACCTGGAGTGCCACGTCGCTGACCTCAACCGTGGTGGCGGTTTGGCCCACCTTGAGAATCAGGTCGATGCGCTGGCGTCCGCCCACGGGGATGCTGATGTCTTTGGCCTGGGCAGAAGCGAAGCCCGGCGCGGCGGCCTCAATGTTATAAACGCCTACGCGAAGGGAAGGAACTTCGTAGTCCCCGGAGCCGTTTGAAGTGACCTTGAATACATTGGCGGTATTCACGTTGGTGACGGTGACGGTGGCGTTGGGAACAGCCGCACCGGTGGCGTCATGGATGGAGCCGATCAGACTGCCATCCTCATATTGCGCTCTTGCGTTTATGCCACAGACTGCAATCAAGAGGCCTGCCAGAAAGAAGGTTCTGCAATAAAGTCGTATGTTCCTCATGGCTGCGAGGCTACAGACGAAGCTTGACTGTTCTGTGAAACGGCGATGAACGTAGCGTGAATCGGCCCTGTGCAAAACGGCGATCGAACTCGTTTATACGCAATTTTGTATTCAGTTTTTAGCCCCGGAGTCAGCCGTGAACGCGCGAGTTACCGCATGGTCGAAGCCGCGATCCTACCGCTTCGCGGCAAAGAGCCGTCCTGGATTGTCGCTGACCAGGACACCTTCGTTCTGCTCGCCTAGATTCAGCATCAACTCCTTCAGCGCGCCATCATGCATCACGTTTTCGCGGATCACGCAGTTCCGCAATCCCTGGTAGACAATGCCGTAGGAGGGGCTGAATATTCCCTGGTTACCGTCGTCTCGCCCTGACTGAATGCTGTTGCCCACGCAAGTAACTCCCTGGCAACCCTCCATGAGAATCTGCGCGGAGTCATGGCTTTCCGGATCGGCGAGTTTGCCGCTGCGCTTGATGAAGTTCCCCGTGATGGTCACTTGTGTGCAAGCAATGTTGCTCTTTCTCAACGCAATCCCGCAGGTTCCGGCACGATCGAAGAAATTGCCGGTAATCTGGTAGCCATCGCCGCCGGTGATCAGCATGTTCTCCGCTCCGTTCCATTCGACGCGATTAGCCGTGAAAGTAATGGAAGCGTTTTCGTGGCGCGCCGCGAAGCCCGCTCGCAGATTGCCTGAGAACCAGTTATCAATAATAAAGCCGTCCCAGCCGCGCAGATTCAGGCCATCGCCCTTGTTGTAAGCGAACATGGAGTGGCGAATGCTGAAGCACCAGACGCACGCCAGATTCGCGCCATCTCCGCTGAAGCGGAGAACCTGGCAACGCTCAATGCGAAAGCCGTCCTCGTGTTTCGGGTAAGCCGTTCGGTTGACGAAAATTCCATGAATCTCGGTGCCCAGTCCGCGCCCGTCAAGCGCCAGCCCATCGATGGTTGCGCCACGAGCGTCTGTGAGATTCAGGAGGCAAGATGAATCCGCGCTCGCCAGGCGCAAAACGGATCCGCCGGGTCCGCTATAGTTCCACGCGGGAACGCCCATGACCGCGATGCCCGGACGCACATGGAGTTCCTTAGTAAGGTAGACGCCAGGAGGCAGAAAGACGCCTCCGCTCGTAACGGCCGCGGAATCGAATGCACGTTGAAGGGCAAGCGTGTCATCCGTTTTGCCATCGCCCGCCGCGCCCATTTTCCTGGCATCCAGAAGTTCGCCGCTGCCAGGCGCGCCTTGCGCAGCCATAGCCGCACTTCCCAGCAGGACCGACGCCCCACCCATCATGGCGCTCCACGCCAATTCGCGGCGACTTAACAGCGATTTGTCATTCTTTGTCAAAATATGTCTCCTGATTTGGGTCGCCACGCCCGAGCGAAACCCGACCTTCGGCCCCGGATCATTCTATTCGCTCGTTCCTTTCGGGGTACCGATTCGCTGCAGGGTATAGCAAACTGTTCGATGTCGCCCATAAAGACCGTCGAACGCATCGAAGCCGTTTACTATGAAAGTGCGTTGTTGTGCCTGCACCGTCCAGGCGCGCACCACGCAGACCACAGGAGGCAAAGGCGCGATGAAAAAGATTGGCATCCTCTTCGGCATGGAGAACAGCTTTCCCGGCGCATTGGTGGAGCACATCAACGCCCGGAATATCGATGGCCTTCAGGCCGAGTTCGTTGAGACCGGTGCCGTGCACCTAGATAAAGCGCCTCGCTACTCCGTGATTGTGGATCGCATCTCCCATGACATTCCCTTCTATCGCGCCTATCTGAAGCACGCTGCCATCAATGGAACGGTGATCATCAACAATCCCTTCTGGTGGTCCGCGGACGACAAGTTCTTCAATTACACGCTGGCCGCAAAACTCGGCGTCGCCGTTCCAGAGACTGTGATTCTGCCGCACAAAAAGCACCCGGAAGGAACAACGGACCGGTCCATGCGCAACCTTGAATATCCCCTGGATTGGGAAGGTGTCTTTGCCTATGTCGGCGAGCACGGATTCATGAAACCGGTGGACGGCGGTGGTTGGCGCGATGTTTATCACATTCACAATCGCGAAGAATTCTTCTGCGCCTATGACCAGTCTCGCGACCTGTGCATGCTTTACCAAAAGGCTGTGAATTTCACAGAATACTTCCGCTGCTATGTGGTCGGTCAGAAGAAGGTCCACGTCATGCCCTACGACCCGCGTAAGCCACACGCCGAGCGCTATCTGCAGAACCCGCCGCATTACAGCAGGGAACTGCTGAGGCGCGTCGAGCGCGATGCGTTGAAGCTTTGCCAGGCGCTGGGCTACGACCTCAATACGGTGGAGTTTGCGGTCGAGAATGGAATTCCCTATGCCATCGACTTCATGAATCCCGCGCCTGACGCCGATCTCCATTCAGTAGGCCAGGTGAATTTCGACTGGATCGTCAAAGAAGTCTCCGACCTAGCCATCGCCAAGGCGAGAAAGGCGCCGCACGTACCAGAGCTGAAGTGGGCCGCGTTCCTTGGAGCGGAGACGAAACAGGCAAAGACTAAGAAGAAGGCCGCTCCCCAGAAAAAACCTGCGATGGTGAGTGAGTAGACTCTCCCAGATCTCAAAGCCGCGACCAGGATCACCTGCGGTTTCTCTATCCTTTTGTTTTCCGACGATTGGCTGTTATCAGCCATGTGGAACTTTTTTCTGCATGCCATCGTATCCTGCTCAGTCCGTGCGAAGGAGATCTCTGCGTGAACAATCGACTCGTTACCCCACCCCGTACAACTGCCCTGGCCGCGCTCTTTCTTGCTGCCGTCCTTTCCTGCGCGGCGCAGGACAACGGCTTCGATCTGCACGCCAACTCTCACGCCACCGCGAAAGATATCGGGCTGCCGATGTACCCGGGAGCCAAGCCTTACAAGGAAGGCGACAGCGACTCCGCTGCCAGCCTGGGCTTGAGCTTCAAGGATTTTCATTTCACGCTGATGGCCACGAGTCTTGAGACGACCGACTCCGGAGCCAAGGTGCTCGACTACTATCGCAAGCCGCTGGCGCACTATGGCGAGGTGCTGGAGTGCTACAAAGGAAAACCGGTCGGCGCGCTCACTGTAACTCGCAGCGGATTGACCTGCGGCACGCAGAAGAACGGCAACATCGTGGTGAATGGGAACGGGGATTCGTCCTCAGACCACGAACTCCGCGCCGGTACTCCGCTACGCTACCGCGTTGTAGGTATCAGCGATGAGAAGGACGGCAAGACGCGATTCGGCCTCGTCTATCTTGAACTGCCCAAGGACTCCGATTCAAAAGACTAGTCTGCGCCGCCGAGTGCGAGCCAGGGCATCTTCGCCACCTCAGGCAATTCTTCGAAACGTCAGATTGTAGCGATAGGGTCCCGTCATCGGGTGATGCCCCGGCTTCAGGGGCTTGACCCCATGGAAGCGCATTCGTGAAGGCCCGCCCCACACCACCACATCGCCGTGTTCCAGCAGAATGTGCTTCGCTTCGTCGGTGCGCTCAAAGCCTCCCAGCAGAAACGTGCACTCCAGCCCGAAGGAAAGGGAAACAATTGGCTGCGTCAAATCGATCTCGTGCCGATCCTGGTGCAGTCCCAGCTTGGTGCCCGCCTGGTAACGGTTGATGTGCAAGGTGTCCGGCCGGAACTGCGGAAACCCAGCCCGTACCGCGCACCGCAGCGCAAATTCCACCAGCACCCGCGGCATCGGCGGCCACAGCTTCCGCCAGTGCGGCTTGTCCGGCTCCCAGCGCCGCTGAAAAGCCCGCTCCGTCCCGCAGTCGGTCACCATCACGGACATGGGTAGCCCGCTTGGTGTGGTGGCATGTCGAAGTGGCGCGGCGGCGATGATGCCCTCTGTAGCCTTAAAAAACTCCGCATCCTGCTCGAGCGCAAGACCACGCATCAGTACTGCGCCAGGGAAGATTTCTTCGTGTGTCGGCTCAACGGCGAGTTGGGAGAAGAGGTTCATCGCCAGTAGGAATCAAGTTATCATAAAAGCGAATAAAAAGCGAATATATACCCAGTTGCTGTATCGAGCAGTGCAAGATGCATCCAGTCGCTTAGCCATTACTAATCCGTAATCCCTGCTCCGTCCCCATCTTCCCGTACAATGACGCAAAGCTTTCTCAGGAGTGCTCATGCGCCCATCCTTCTCGCTCGGCATTGAAGAGGAATACCAGACCATCGATCCGGTGACGCGCGACCTCCGCTCGCACATCGAAACGGAGATGCTGGCCGTGGGCAAGATGCGGCTTCAGGAACGCGTCAAGGCGGAGATGCACACCTCAGTGGTCGAGGTGGGCACGCGCGTCTGCCGCAACATCGACGAGGCGCGTGAGGATATCTACGAACTGCGCCGCGAGATGATCAAGCTCGCTACGGACCACGGCCTGGTGCTGGTGGCCGGCGCAACCCACCCCTTCGCTGACTGGCGCACGCAGGAGATTTATCCCGACCCCCGCTACCATCAGGTCGTCAAAGATCTACAACTCGTAGCCCGCGCCAACCTCATCTTTGGTCTTCACGTGCATGTCGGCATTGAGGACCGGGAAGCCGCCATTCGCATCATGAATTCGATGCGCTATTTTCTGCCTCACATCATGGCGCTGGCCACCAACTCGCCATTCTGGCTGGGCCTCAACACGGGCTACAAAGGCTACCGCGCCAAGGTCTTCGAGAACTTTCCCCGCACCGGCATTCCCGATGCGTTTCAGAGTTACTCCGAGTTTGAGAACTATGTAAGCTTGCTGGTCCGCACTAACTGCATCGACAACGCCAAAAAGATCTGGTGGGACATCCGCCCGCATCCATTCTTCAATACAGTCGAGGTCCGCGCCTGCGATATTCCCCTGCGCGCTGAAGAGACGGTCGCCATTGCCGCGCTCATCCAGGCCACGGCCGTCTATCTCTACAAGCTGCACGAGGCGAACCTGGACTATCGTCACTACACGCGTCCTCTGCTCATGGAGAACAAATTCCGCGCCGTGCGCTACGGACTCGATGGCAACCTCATTGACTTTGGCCGCCAGCAGGAACTGCCTTTACGCGACCTGCTCGAAGAGTATCTCGCTCTCATCGACCCGGTAGTCGACGAACTTGGCAGCCGCGAAGCGATCGATGGCGTTCGTAAGATCATGCACACCGGGACCGGTGCCGACCGCCAGTTAAAAGTCTTCGAAGAATCCAAAGGCGATCTGAAAGCCGTAGTCGACTATATGGCGAAGGAGACAGCAGCGGGGCTCTAGCGGATCGGCGCAAACCGAGGCGCAGGGGGGGGGCTGGATTCGAGCCTGCATCTTGCCAGCTGCAGCATGCATCCAAGAAGCCCGATAGTGCGAGTATAGTTGAGGCCTATTCAGATGGTGACGACCGCCTTGCCCTGCGCTTTTCCCGCCGCGACCAGGTTGTGAGCGGCCTCGACGGAATCGAGAGTGAACTTTTCCGGATGAAGCAGCGGAACCAGCCTTCCTGCTTCCGCAAGACGCGCGGCCTGCTCCAGAATTTCGCCGTGGTGCTCGCGCCCTTCGCCTGAGAGCAGAGGGTAAAGCGTGAAGACTCCGGAGTAGGTTGCGCCGCGAAATGAGAGTGGCGCCAGTGAATGCGTACCCCAGCCAAGGCAGCTGAGGGCGTGACCGGTATAGCGCTTGACGGCAGTGAAGCTCGCGTCAAGGGGGGCTCCGCCCACGGTGTCGTAGACGATGTCGAAACCCGCACCGCTCGTGAATTCGCGAACGTACTCTTCGACGGATTGAGATTGATAGTCGATGGGTTGAGCGCCGAACTGGCGGACGATGTGGGCCTTGCTCGCGGAAACGGTTGCGAACACCGTTGCACCAAACGCTGCGGCAATCTGCACGGCCACATGGCCCACCCCGCCAGCCCCGGCGTGGATGAGGACCGTCTGGCCCGTATGCACACGTGCGCGATCAACCAGGCCCTCCCACGCGGTGATGACGGAGAGCGGCAGAGCAGCGGCCTGCTCCATGGTCAGGCTGGCCGGCTTCTTTGCGATAAGGCGCGCATCAACGGCGGCGAATTCGGCCAGCGTTCCCTGCAGTCCACCGACACCACCGGCAAAACCGAAGACCTCATCTCCCGTATGAAAGGCCGTGATGTCGCTGCCAACACTTTCTACAACTCCTGACAGATCCATTCCCAGCACAGCGGGAAGCGGCTGGCGAGCGTGTTCTGCCACGCCGGCGCGAATCTTGGTGTCGAGGGGGTTAACACCGCTGGCGAGGATGCGGACCAGGACCTGGCCGGCTGAGGGCTTTGGGGTTTCGATTTCAGCAATACGGAAAGGGGCGTTGGGCTGATCGACGATTGCGGCTCTCACGTTGAGGGACCTCCCGGAAACCCTCGCGGCGCGTGCCGGCAGCGAAGGATGGATAAGCCATAGATTGGAGTTGAGCGTCCGGCGATTCAATTGCGCTGTCAGACGTCTGCTCTGATCAGGGAGAGTTCTGCTTCAGCGCCGCATGGAACGGCCTCGGCAGTTCATGCGCGGGCAATGCGACCCGAAATGGTCTTTTCGATCCGCGTGTCGTCATTTCCTCATTTCATTTCAATGAATATTTAGGGTACCCTCAAAGAACGGGATATCCCCGCAGCCAAGCTACGAGGGCATGAAACATACGCATGACTGAATCCGCACAGCACCTGCTTTCCATCGACTATCCCGCCGAATTCGCTCCCGGCGCTCGCTCCGCCGTCACCACCTGTCTGCGCATCGACCCGGCGGAGAAGGTCACGCTGATTACTGACCGTGTGACCGAGCCGATTGCCGCTGCGCTAGCCGCGCAGTTGGCCGAACGCGGATGCCCATGGAATGTTTTCGTACTTGAGGATCTGGCCCCGCGGCCCTTGATCGACATGCCGCGCGAGGTGCTTGAGGATATGGAGACCTCGCAGGTTTCCATCTTCGCTGTGCAGGTGCAGACCAACGAGCTGCACTCGCGTATGCAGATGACTGACATTGTGAACCGCCGTCACATGCGTCACGCGCACATGGTCAACATCACCCCGGAAATCATGTGCCAAGGCATGCGGGCCGACTTCGACCTTGTTGACCGGCTTTCGCAGAAGGTTTTGGACCGCGTGAAGAAGGCCACCCGCATTCGCGCTACCACCGCTGCGGGTACTGATATTACCGCCGAAATGAATCCCGGCTATAAGTGGTTTAAGACATCTGGCATCATCTCTCCAGAAAAGTGGGGCAACCTGCCCGGCGGAGAATGCTTCACATCCCCCGGCGAAGTGAATGGCACTTTTGTTGTGGACGGCGTAGTAGGTGACTGGCTCTGTGCGCGCTACGGGCTTCTGGCATCAACGCCGCTGACGATCAAGATCGTGGGCAATCGCATCGCCAGCTGCTCAAGCGTGAACAAGCAGCTCGAATCCGACTTCTGGGCCTACACGCACACTGACGAGAACTCCGACCGCGTGGGCGAGTTTGCCATCGGCACTAACCTGGGAGTGGAGCGCGTGATCGGCAACATTTTGCAGGATGAAAAATTCCCCGGTATCCACATCGCCTTCGGCAATCCCTACGGCGAACATACCGGGGCTCCCTGGCGCTCCGGCACGCACATTGATGTGGTTGGTCTGGGTTTCAATATCTGGCTGGAATCTGGAGCGGGACAAGAGCAGATTATGCGCGACGGCCGCTTCCTCATTGCGGCGTAGACTTACTCCCGGATATCACCCAGGGAAAATGAGGATCGATCATTGAGAAGCGCATCATCGGCCCCGCTCATCCTGACATTGCAATCAGGTGTTCGTCGTGTGCAGTATCGCTGTTTCGCGGCGATCATTCTCTTCGTCGGAATCCGCAGCGCTTGCCTTGCCCAGACTAATGTCAATCTCACAATCTCAGCTGCAGCCAGTCTGAAAGATGCGCTGGCGGAGATTGAATCGAGTTATAAGCAAAGCCACGCAGATATCGACTTCAGCAATAACTTCGCATCCTCTGGAACTTTGGCCACGCAGATCGATCAGGGAGCGCCCGCAGATGTCTTCATTTCCGCCGCCGCCAAACAGATGGACGATCTCGAAATCAAGGGATTGATCGCGCCTGGTTCGCGCCGCATTCTCCTGCGCAACTCGCTGGTGCTGATTGCTCCGCTCGATTCCAAGCTGCGCGATTTTCCGGGCCTCGCGGACAGAGCAGTCCGAATGATCGCTGTCGGCGATCCGGCCAGCGTTCCGGCAGGCCAATATGGACGGCAGACACTGCTTGCACTTCACTTGCTTGATAAGATCAGCGCAAAACTTGTCTTCGCGAAGGATGTTCGCCAGGTCCTCACTTATGTTGAAACCGGCAATGCCGATGCGGGCCTCGTCTATTTAAGCGATGCGAAATCTTCCAGCAAAGTGCGTGTCGTCGCCACAGCTCCAGAATCCTTGCACGACGCCATTGTCTATCCCGCCGCAGTCGTGAAGGGAAGTCACAACCAGGCAGCCTCGCTGAAGTTTATCGAGTACCTTGCCAGCCCTGCAGCCTCTGCGATCTTCGTGAAGCATGGGTTTACAATAGCGGCACCGTGACGCTGCCGATCGACTTATCTCCTCTCTATATATCTCTGGCCACAACCTGCTGTGCCACGGTTGCAACTTTTTTTCTAGGATTGCTCGTGGCCCGCCGGATGTATGGCCTGCGCGGCAGCCTGCGCGCCTGGATTGACGGCATTCTCACGCTCCCTCTTGTTCTTCCGCCCACCGTGGTCGGCTTCTTTCTTCTCGTACTTCTCGGACGCCGCAGTTTTATCGGTCATGCGCTGCAAATGATCGGCGTGACGATCGTTTTTTCCTGGCCCGCCACTGTGATTGCAGCAACCGTGGTCGCATTTCCACTTATGTACCGCACCACACTCGGCGCGTTCGAGCAGGTCAATCCGACGCTGCTGGATGCGGCGCGCACTTTAGGCGCCTCCGAGCGAATCGTGTTTCGCAGAGTGCTCTTGCCGCTGGCTGCCCCCGGAGTCCTTGCCGGCACCGTTCTAGCATTCGCGCGCGCACTCGGCGAATTCGGCGCGACGCTGATGCTCGCCGGCAACATACCGGGCCGCACGCAAACTATGCCCATGGCCATCTTTTCCGCCGTGGAAGACGGCGACATGCGCGTCGCCCTGCTCTGGGTCGGCCTCATCGTCCTGTTGTCGTTGGCGATTATTCGTCTGCTCAACCGTCAGAGCAAGACCCGGCGGCCCGCGCGGAAACGAATAACTCAGCCCTCGGCTCCCATTCCAAAGACTGCAATCCCGCCGCAACAACAGACATGTGAGCCAGTATCTACATCCGCGCTGGAAATGAATGTCGGAAAGGCGTTGGATCGCTTCACCTTGAATGTTGAGTTACATGCGAGCAAAGGCGCAGTTGGTTTGCTGGGAGCCTCCGGATCAGGCAAGACCATGACCCTTCGCATGATTGCCGGCATCGTCACACCCGACCGTGGACGCATTGTTCTCAATGGCCGCGTGCTCTTTGACCGCGCGACCGGTCAGAACCTGCCCGCTGCCCAGCGCAAAATCGGCGTCGTCTTTCAGGACTACGCTTTGTTCCCGCACATGACAGTGGCAGAGAACGTCGGCTTCGGACTCAGCCGGATTCCGCGCGCCGAGCGTCAGGCGCGAGTCCAGAGACAGCTTGCGCAGATGCGCATTGCCGAGTTAGCCGAGAGTTACCCAACCGAAATTTCGGGCGGCCAGCGGCAGCGTGTAGCGATTGCGCGCTGCATGGCCATCGAGCCTGACGCATTGCTGTTCGATGAGCCCTTCGCGGCTCTCGATCCGCATCTCCGCCGCCAGACAGAGGAGCAACTTCGCGAAGCGTTAGCGGACTACAACGGCGCGGTCATCTTTGTAACTCACGATATGGAGGAAGCTTTCAGGTTCTGCAGTGAGTTACTGGTTCTGGATGGTGGCCGAGTGATCGCCAGCGGGCCAAAGCACCAGCTCTTCGAGAGTCCGGAGTCGGTCGTCGCGGCTCGGCTCACCGGCTGCAAGAACATCATTCCCGCGCGCCGTGTCGCGGAGAATCGAGTCGCCGTTGATGCGTGGAATTGTGAACTTCAGACGGCATTGCCGGTGCCGGACACTCTAACGCACATCGGTTTCCGCTCGCATCAGATTGTCTTCCAGCCCGCGGCAGACACAGCAAACGCTTTTCCCTGCTGGATTGTCAGCACCAGCGAGGCGCCGCATGAGATGACTCTCTATCTGCGTCTGCATACCGCGCCCCAACCCGGCGACCCGTTCCATCTGCAAGCCGACGTGACGAAGGAAGCCTGGCAAAAGCTCAGTGCGCAGCCCCAACCCTGGCGCGTACAACTTGAACCCTCTCGGCTTCTTCTGCTTTACCGTGAAACTATCTGACTCGCCCGCGCGTATGGACAATATAGTTCCATTTCTCCTTGCCGGTGGTGCAATTTGCTCGGCAGGTGATAACGTTATCGCAAGCGAGGTTCGTGTGAGCGCTGGTTCTGAAAAGTCTGTTCTCGTATTCGATGTTGGAGGAAGCCACATATCCGCTGCGGTTTGCCATTCCGACGACTTCCGGCTTGGTTCCGTTATCACCGCGGCACACCCAGCCGGGGAAACAAGCGGCGCCTTCATCAATCTCCTCCACTCTCTTGGAATGCAGGCTGGTGTCGATACCGTCGACGTGTCGGGCGCGTCGATCGCCATCCCAGGACCCTTCGATTACAAAACCGGCGTGAGCTACATGCGCCACAAGCTGCCCTACCTCTTCGGTGTGAACGTGCATGAAGCCTTGGCCGAGCGTTTCGGTTGGCAGGCCAGCCAGATTTGCTCTCTCAACGATGCGGATGCATTCCTACTGGGCGAAATCGGAGCGGGAGCGGCACGCGGCATACCCCGCGCGGTTGGACTTACGCTCGGAACGGGCATCGGTTCGGCCTTTGCTGTAGATGGTCACGTGGTGATTGAGGGCCCCGGCGTCCCACCCGACGGCGAGATCTGGAACCTTCCCTACGAAGGTGGAATTGTCGAAGACTCCGTCTCCACGCGCGCAATTCAGGCCTATTACCGCAAGCGCACCGGCATAACTCGGGAGGTGGCCGAGATTGCCGCGGATGCAAACAGTGATTCGGCGGCCTCTGAGGCTTTCATCGAATTTGGCCGCCATCTCGGCCTCGCGATGCGCAGTACCCTCTACTCCTTCGCTCCCGACGTTGTCGTGCTCGGTGGTGGCATCTCGCATTCTGCGCCACTCTTTCTTTCCACCGCTCTGGCTCACCTCCACGGGCTGAAAGTTGAGTTGCGGATTTCTGCTCTCTTCGATCATGCTGCTTTGGTTGGTGCGGGAGTGCGATGGTTCGAGACCCGCGATGATGGCGCGAACGGCGCGCTTGCAGCGGCCGCCGCAGGTGATGCGCTCACCGGAGCCATCTAGAAATCAACGCCCCATTAGCAAAAGACGCTCCAACTCTAAAAATGACGATCTTCATTCGATTCCCGTAGGATGTTCTCGGCAATGAAAACCCAAGAGAAAGCCTCATTTTCCCACTCGTTCCAGTGTGCCTTTCGTCGCCTCCTGTCACTCAAAGCGGCCGTTGCTTGTTTGGCGATCATATTGCCTGTGTGCGCGAGCGCGCAGGCACCTCCGGCCGAAGACTACGGTCCCTTCAATGCGACGTTTCTGGTCGATGGGCCCGGTCTCAGCAAATCGTTAGCGGCTCCATCTCCACTTGATAGCCGAACAGCCGCTCTGCTTGACCGGCTGGGGTTGAACAAACAGCCGGATTCGCGCGATGCTTTGCTGGCAGGCCGTGCTGAGTGGGCGTTGGCTTTTTGGTTCAAGCCTTCAGAGCCCCTGTCGGGCACAGTCTTGTTGGCGGGAATTGGCGACCCGAGCGCCGAAGACGCACGCTTCATCGGAATCGAGGACGGCCACCTTGGCTTATGGTTGGGCCGAGGGCAGGGACCCGGTCATCTTATAGCGGCGCAGAGTGCATTGGACACGGCGCATTGGAGACTTGCCGTGGCCGTGAGCGATGGGCAAAAGGTTATGCTCTATGCCGATGGTGATCAGGTAGCGTCGAGCACGCTGGCGCAGGGCGCGGTTGCCGCTCGACTTGAAATGGCGCCCGCGGCAGTTACTATCCTCAACAGCCGTCACTTTGGCGGACAGATTGCGGCACTTCGGATTTTTCGCGAGGCTCTCACGGCAGCCCAAGTGAAATCGATTGCAGCCGCGCCGCCGGACTTCTCGTTGCCCACCTATGAAGAAGCCTCGCGTCGCTGGGGAGTGCAGACCTTCGGCATGGTCGGTCAAACGGCACCGCAAGATCCCACAACGCTGCCGCGAGGCAAAGGCGGAATCCAGAAGCCGACAATGAAACCGCTGCCACCGGCAACCGCGCACCTGGAGTCAATCGGAGAGCGGAGTTGGCGAATTCGCGGAGGATGGAGGCTCGCCGCTGAACCCGATATCAAGGCTCGCGGCGGTGAGGCCACTGGCGAAGAACTTTCCCGTCCCGGCGTCGCAACAGAGGACTGGCTGGCAGCCACAGTCCCCGGCACCGTTCTCACCACCATGATCGACCGCGGCATCTATCCCGATCCCGATTATGGCCTGAACAACCTTGCAATTCCAGAGAGCCTGGCTCATCAGGATTATTGGTACCGCGTGGCATTCACCGCGCCGGCACAGGCCCGTGGACAGAAGCTCACGCTGACATTTGAAGGCGTAAATTATGCAGCCGAGGTGTGGCTAAACGGCAAAAGGCTGGGCGGATTCACGGGCGCGTTCCTGCGCGGGAGTTTCGATGTGACATCGCAACTTGCAGCCACAGGTCAAAATGTATTGGCAGTGCACGTGAGCCCTCCGCCGCATCCGGGCATTGCGCACGAGCAGAGCATCAAGGCCGGTCCTGGCGAGAACGGTGGGATTCAGGTTTTGGACGGGCCCACATTTTCGGCCACCGAAGGCTGGGATTGGATTCCAGGCATTCGCGACCGCAACACCGGCATCTGGCAGGACGTGACGCTCACCGCAACCGGCGCCGTAGAAGTGGGCGACCTGAATGTCATCACCACGCTCCCAAAGCCCGATCGTAGTGAGGCGGACATCGAGATCGAAGCGCCGCTTACCAACACGGCAAGCGCAGCCGTTGAAGGCGAACTGACGGCAAGCTTTGACGATGTGAAGGTGACGAAGCATGTGCGGCTTGAGCCAGGCGAGAGCGTTCAACGGCTCAAGCCCGAGGACTTCGCGCAACTCAAGGTGCAACATCCCAAGCTATGGTGGCCCAACGGCTACGGCGAACCCACTCTGCACACGCTCAACGTAAGCTTCACTGTCGACGGCAAGATCAGTTCGGAACGGCAAATCGAATTCGGCATGCGCGAGCTGACCTATGAGACTTCGCTCTTCGATCAGACTGGCCACTTGCGCCGCGTGGAGGTCATGCCCAGCCGCACGCACGATGAAGCGCTGCCGCTTATCAACGAGACGCATGAAGGTATCCGCCAGATTGACGACGAGACTCCCAATCAGTTGCCTCCGGGTCAGATTCTGCCGGAGTACATGCGCCATGCGTGGGTTCACTCGCTCGCAACCGGTGCCGAGGGATCGCCGTCGATCCGCCCGGTAGAAGGCGGCTGGCCCGGCACTGATCTGGTCATCAAAGTGAATGGCGTGCGCATTGCCGCGCGCGGTGGCAACTGGGGCATGGATGACAGCCGCAAACGCGTCAGTATCGAGCACCTCGAACCCTACTTTCGCCTGCATCGCGATGCCCACGTCAACATCATTCGCGACTGGATGGGCCAGGATACCGAGGAGAACTTCTACGCCCTCGCGGACAAGTACGGCCTCATGGTCTGGAACGATTTCTGGGAGTCCACGCAGAATTACAACATCGAAGCAGAAGATCCGGAACTGTTCCTGAAGAATGCGCGCGACAGCATCCTGCACTTCCGCCATCATCCGTCCATCGTCGTCTGGTGCGGTCGCAACGAGGGCGTGCCGCAGCCCATCATCAATGAAGGCCTGGCCAACCTCGCGCGAACGCTCGACCACACCCGCTATTACACCGGCAGCTCGAACCAGGTGAACCTGCGCAACTCCGGCCCTTATCAGTTGCAAACACTGGAAACTTACTATCGAATCAACCGCGGCTTCAGCGTGGAATTGGGCGTCCCCAGCGTGCCGACTCTTGAAAGCATCGAGTCATTCATTCCTGAGCCGGATCGCTGGCCCATCAGTGACACATGGGCTTACCACGACTGGCACCAGAGTGGAAACGGCGATGTTGCACCATTTCTTGCTCATCTTGAAACAGAATTCGGCGCAGCGACCAGCCTGGAAGATTTCGAGCGCAAGGCGCAAATGATCGATTACGCAGCGCATCGTGCCATCTTCGAGGGCTTCGCGGCGCACCTCTGGCAGCCCAATTCCGGACGCATGATCTGGATGACGCAACCCGCATGGCCCAGCATGGAGTGGAATTTTCTGAGCTCCGATTACGACACGCAGTCCAGCTTCTATGGAACGCAGAAAGCCTGCGAGCCGGTTCATGCGCAGCTCAATCTCATTGATAACTCGGTGGACCTAATCAACCTGGGTGAGTCACGATCCTTTAAGGTTCAGGTCCGCGTGCTCAGTTTGAATGGCAAGACCCTCAGCGATCAGACAAATCAAATCATGGCCGCAGCCAACGATCGTACCTCTGTGGCCAAGCCCGATCTGGACAAGCTGGCAGAAGGCCACACCGTTCTGGTTGCGTTGAAAGTGACAGACGCAACTGGTTCACCGGTGAGTGACAACCTCTACTGGTGGGCCAGGGACGAAGCTAGCCTGCGCGAGCTGAACGAAATGCCGCAAGCAACCTTGACTGCTTCTGCATCCGTCGCCAACGGTGCCAACAATGAGCGCAGGGCCACGGTGAAGATCGTGAATTCCGGGGCAACCCCCGTATTGATGGTCAAGCTTACGCTCAAGGACGCGACCACAGGCGCACGCATCCTGCCCGCCTATTACAGTGAGAATTATGTCTCGCTCCTGCCGGGCGAGGAACGCACCATGACGGTGGACTTCCCGACAGGGCAAAGCAAGGTGGCCACCGGCATGCGAGGATGGAACCTAGAGACTTTGACGGTGATGGTTGATTAGCCAGCTTGCTGGTTCCTGAAGCCTCGCGTTAAGGAGCGCATCTAAACACTGTGATGAATACTGTCGCTTCGCTCTCCCTTCGTAAACTCGGGAACTCCGACCTTTACCTCACGCCTATCGGCTTCGGAGCCTGGGCTATCGGCGGTGGTAACTGGGAGTTCGCCTGGGGCTCCCAGGACGATCAGGAATCCATCGCCGCCATCCACCGCGCGCTTGATCTCGGCATCAACTGGATTGACACTGCGGCCATCTATGGCTTGGGACACTCAGAAGAAGTGGTTGGACGCGCAGTTAGGAGCCACTCCGGCCCAAAGCCGCTGATCTTCACCAAATGCTCAATGCGCTGGCACCAAGATCGCTCCATCTACCGCTCACTCAAAGCCGGCTCGCTGGCCGAGGAGCTGGAGGGATCGCTCAGACGCCTCGGTGTAGAGACTATCGATCTCTATCAAATTCACTGGCCGAATCCAGAAGAGGAGATTGAAGAAGGTTGGGAGGCACTGACGAGGTTCAAGGAGCAGGGCAAGATTCGCTGGACCGGCGTCTCCAATTTTTCTGTTGAGCAGATGAAGCGCGCCCAGAAGATCGCGCCCATCACCAGCCTTCAGCCACCTTACTCCATGCTGCGCCGAGCCATCGAAGAAGAGATTCTTCCCTTTGCTCAGAAGAATGGCATAGGCATCATCAACTACTCCCCCATGGTTTCTGGCCTCCTCACCGGGGCGATGACAGCCGAGCGCGTCACTGCGTTTCCAGCCGACGATTGGCGCCGGCGTGCGGTGGAATTCAACGAACCGCGCCTGACTCGCAATTTACGCCTTGTAGATTTATTGCGTGAGATCGGCAGCAGCCACGAGGTAACTCCCGGCGTGGTGGCCGTTGCGTGGACGCTGCATCATCCTGCGATCACTGCTGCAATCGTCGGCGGGCGCAGCGGAAAGCAAGTCGAGGGATTGGCCCCGGCTCTCGAATTCAGATTGAGTGAGGAGGAGTACGGAAGGATTAATAGGTTCCTCGCAGACAATCAGTCCTGAATCCGTTAGCCGATGCGCGCAAGCAAAAACCCCGGCCAAAGCCGGGGTTTTTGCTACGGAGGATAGAAACTTGATTACATCGCTGCGACGAAATCCGGCACGACGACGGCGGCATGCTCCTGAAGCAACTGGGTCATGCGAGCTGCCATCCCGGTGTACATCGAAGCTGCGCGGAAGGCATTTACGCGAACGCCTTCGCTGGCCTGGGAGAATGCATACTGTGCCAGGGCCATCAGAACGCAGAGGCGAATCTGCATCGCGTCACTGCGCAGAGTCTCAAGGAGTACACGATCGATGCCCTGAGTGTTCTTGGCCGCATATTCAGCCATTTCCATCAGGACGCGTGTGTTCTGGTACATGACCCAAAGGCCATTCGGCCCCTTCATGCGCTGCCATGCATCTTCCGACGTTGTGCTCAAGCCCTCTTTCCACAGAAATTGATCGCTCAACTCGCGGGCGCTCCAATCCGGTCGCAGCCTGGACAACATCGAGTCCCAGGTTTGGGTGTTTCTGCGTCGGATTCCGTTGCGCCAACGGATGAAGTACAAGGCAACGGCAGCAAGTGCCGCAAACTGAAGGAGAAGCATAGTTCTAGATCCTCGTACCGGGATTTGGTAACCACTGGGTGTTCATGACACCCTAGTTGGCTCCTTTGACATCTCTACTTGTAGCAGAAAAAGTTACGTTTGTGGATAGAAATCTTCCGCCTTTGCTTGTCTTTCTCAAAGAAAAGTACCCATTGGACTACTGAACTTTGGTAACTTTCTGTGGATATCGAGGACAAAATGGGAATTTGTATTGACTAAGTCTATGGAAAGAGAAGGGATTTGCAAGAATATCTGACTTAAGCGCACCGGGAGATTTATCGATTTCCCGAATTGCGATCGATGCGGGTAGGGGACTCTGCCAATGCAATTCGCGTAGCCCTGGCGGAACCGGCCACCGCTAACAGAAAGCTTTGCATCTGCGGTGTGAATTCGCGACGCTCGGCCTCTTTTGAGGCGAAAGAATAAGCCCAGTAAAGCAGGGAACAGAAATAGCTGGCCACTACTATCTGATTTAGCCGGATATATTGTGGCCCCAATCGCTGATGCGAATGCACAATCGCCGCGAGCAAGCTGACAATGGAATAGAAGCCGAGCCCGGTGGCCACTTGAAGTTCGCGATCGCGCCAGCCAATTGAGAGTAGTTGGCTGCATCCAGCCAGCAGCAGAAAGAACAGAACCCTGAGTACCGAAGCCGTCTGCTGCAGATGCACCAGATTGCGCCACGTAGTAGGCGAATTGGCAAGCCCAAGAGTGCCCGAAAACGGCCAGATTGCCGCGCCGACGGCCAGGATTACTGCGGCGACAACCACCAAGGCACTCTTGTTCAGGGAAGCCCGCAGTGGGCGAAGAACCGACCAGGCAAGTTCGACTAATACCGCAAATTGCAAGGCAGAATCCACAACCAGCCCTATGAGATAGGCCGCTTCATAATGCCTCGGGAAGACGCGAAGCACCACGTAGTTCCCGCCGTCGCCAAGCAGTGTCCAAGCGCTATATATACAGAAAAAAGGTAGTATTCGCCAAGCGCGCCGGTAAGCAAGCAGCGCAACCACCGCTCCTTCGCCGACAATGCCGACAAGCCAGAGTGCAGTATCCAGACTCACCGTTAATCTTCCCTTCCGAACCTCTTGACGGGATAGCCTGAGTCTAGCAGTGAATGAGGAGGAGTTGCCCGACAAAAAGTCAGCGAACTCCCGAGCTCGCTATCCGATAATCACGCCGCCCGTGGAGGGTGGAAGCGGTGGCAGGGGCGAGACCACGGAAGCCATCGTGGCTACTCCGCCCGTGGAGGGTGGAAGCGGCGGAAGAGGTGAGACCACAGAGGCTGTCGTGATTGCTCCGCCAGTCGAGGGTGGAAGCGGTGGCAGGGGCGAGACCACAGAGGCCGTCGTGGTTGCTCCGCCAGTGGAGGGTGGAAGTGGTGGCAGGGGCGAGACCACGGAAGCCATCGTGATTACGCCGCCTGTGGAGGGCGGAAGCGGTGGAAGAGGTGAGACCACAGAGGCGGTTACAGTCGCGCCACCGGTGGGCGTCGCTGATGCGAGAGCTGAATAGCTGAAAGAGATGGCCAAGACACCACTGAGAACCACTGTGCAGAATTTCGTGCAAGAGGAAATCATGAGAAAGAGCTCCTTAGAAACAAATTTTTCTTTGCAACGCAAGGGTAACCCAAATAGGGAACATCGGCTACACCAAAAGTAATAGTTCCCAACATTTTTTGTTGCATTTGAAGTCAATGGCCGGAGGAGGTTCCAATCTGGGCGAGGCCGTAACTTGATTTCTATGTGACACATCCTGAGCTTCCCCATTTTGGGCGCGTTCAAGAAGACCAAAAGGAGGGGTATCATAGGTCACCAGCTCTCTGCGCCTGGTGGCCGGGCGCGTCAGGCAGGTGATTGGCAAGGGTTGTTGACTCTTAGTGCAATAAACAGATCCGCGAGGACAATGCGTTGATTCCAGAGCTTCGTTCCGGCTTCAACCAGCGATTCACCGCCAAGAGCTATAGCGCTCTGTTGGCTCTTCAGCAAGAGCTTTGTGGAACGAAGGTCGCGTTCCGCATCGCCGAGACGCCCATTTTTGTGCCGCTCGAACTCCTCGAGGAGATGGCGGCAGCTGGTGCCGATCTCGCGCAGCGGCTGATTGGTAATCCGCATTACCTTGCTGCAGCCAGAAAGGCTATTCCGATAGGTTACCGAGTAGCGGGTGAGACAACGCATCCGCACTTTCTCACGGCCGATTTTTCCCTCGTGCGCGATTTCAACGGGAATCTGGTCCCGAAGCTCGTGGAGATTCAGGCATTTCCGTCGGTATATGGTTACCAGGTCGCCCTCTGCTCGGCTTATCGCGAGATATTTGGATTGCCGGATGAGCTGGGTACTTTTCTGGGAGGGTTAACCGAAATCGGCTACTGGGATTTGCTGAGACGAACGATCCTGGGCGAGCACGATCCTGAAAACGTGGTGCTGGTGGAGTTGGATCCACTCAATCAGAAGACACTGCCCGACTTTCAAGTCACTTCGCGCCGGCTTGGAATTCCCATTGTGGATATTCGCAGCCTTGCGGTTGCCGGAAATAAGCTGCACTATCGCGACGGTTCGGGACGGCTCATCCCCATCCACCGCATCTACAACCGGGCGATTGCCGATGAGCTCATAGCCCGCAATATCCAGCTCCCGTTCGATTTAAGTCACGATTGGGATGTGGAGTGGGCCGGTCATCCGAACTGGTATTTTCTCATCAGCAAGTTCTCTATTCCATGGCTGGTCAAGTCGCTCTCTACCGGGGCGGCAGGCCGCTCGGTGGTCCCTCCAGCTGTATTCCTGAGCGACTTTCTCGATGGGGGTGGATGGGCGGAACTGACGGCAGCGGGCGTGAGCCTGCCTTCCTCGGCCGGGCCTGACACCGTGTATACCGAGTTGCTGCTCAAGCCTCTTTTTTCTTTCGCGGGCAAAGGGATTCAGTTCGAGCCCACCGAACTGCAACTTGAAGCAATTCCAGCCGCCAAACAGGCGGAATACCTCTTGCAGCAGCGCATGCACTTTGTTCCAACCATCGAGACCCCGCACGGGCGCACTCAGGCCGAGATTCGAATCTTGTATCTCTGGCCCGACGGTGGCAATCTCACGCCTGCGCTGTCACTAGTACGCCTCGGGCGCGGCAAGATGATGGGTGTAGACCACAACAGGAATCAAGAGTGGGTAGGCGCTTCCGCAGCGTTTTACCCCGCTCCCACTTGAAATCCAAGGTGTGCATAACCGGTTACCTTTCAGGAAACTTTGGTGCCGTGTGTCGAAGTGGAAAAGTCGTCTAGAGTGGTGTACGTAATTTCCCTTTTGAGTGGGCAGCGCCACATGAAGGCTTTAAAGCAGGTTTCCCCGCGTCCAACTCGCCACACCGCGCCCACCGCACCTATGCAGGAAGTGCGCTGTGCGGTTCGTTTTCCGCTGACTCTCCCTGTGACCCTGTCAGCCGGAAAAGATGACTTTGCTGCTCGCACCCTGAATGTCTCCGCCAGCGGGGTGCTGTTTGAATTAAACCGCCATCTGACAGCAGGTCTTTCCATCCGTTTTTCACTCCGAATGCCGGGTACAGTACTGGGTACCCCCCGGGATGTTCTGGTTCATTGTGCCGGACGTGTGGTACGCTGCTCCATAAGCCATACTCAATACCTGGCTGCCGCCACGATCGACGAGTACCAATTCGCGGAGCAGTGACGGAAGAGGTTGGCCACGGTCGCCAACTATGGAATCCCTGGACGAGTCACCCGAAGTCGAGTTACCCGACGGTCCGGTAAAACCGGGAGCGATCCGCATTATTCTTGCGGATTCCCAGGCAATTTACCGTGTCGGCATCCGAAAGGTCTTTGGCCTGGAGGAGGATCTGCGCGTCGTTGCCCAGGCAGACTCTCTCGAAAACTTGCGCTCGGCCATTGAGCGCTTTCCTACCGATGTGGTCCTTCTCGAAGGAGGACTGCTCAACGGTACCGCCAACGTTATCCCCGACCTTCTGCGCTCTGCCCCCGATGTCAAGCTGATTGTTCAGGCCGTCTCGGCCGACGAAAATCATACAGTCGAGTTGTATCGCCGTGGGGTGCGTGGCATCATCTCCCGTTCCATTTCGCCTGACCTGCTGGTGAGATGTGTGCGCAGAATCGCGGCGGGCGAAACCTGGATCGACAATCAATCGGTGAACTGGGTCATTGAAGCGTATCGCGCACAGGCTGCCGCCCTGGTGAGCCCCCGTACCCAGCCCCGGCTCTCCCCAAAGGAGCTGGCGATCATTACCTGCATTACCCAGGGCAAACGTAACAAGGAAATTGCCTTCCAGTTGGGTACCACGGAGCAGGTAATCAAGAACTATCTACGCAAAATCTATGACAAGCTGGGCGTCAGCGACCGGCTTGAACTCGCCCTCTACTGTCTGCATAACAAAATCATTCAGTCGGATGCCGACGAAGAGCTGGTGGCGCAGAAAGTTCTGGGCAGGTCTTAGGCCTTCATTTTTTCGTGACGGCCGCGCAACCTGCTACTTCCGGTTCCCGCTGCAGCTCACCGGAGCCAGTGTGTTGTTGCAAGGCCGCCGCGCAAGTTCCAGCAAGCCGATGAGCTCTGTCAATTCTTCGCCTTTCAAATGTCCCAATAATTCTCGCGGAGCCTCGAGGATCACTGGATCCATCTCTCGCAACAGTTCGAGCCCAGCCTGTGAGATATGCGTCCAGACAACTCGCCTGTCGTTCCGGTCGCGTTGTTGCTTGATCAGCTTTAACACCTTCAGCCGTGCCAGCAACCGTGTTATGTCCGGTTCAGCAGTGATCATCCTGTCGCCGATAGCCGAACACGTTAGTCCCTGAGGTTGCGCACCTCGCAGTATGCGCAGCACATTGTATTGCGTGGAAGTCACGCCCCATTTGCGGGTTTTCAATTGGAACGCCCGGTGCAGGTAGTCGGAAGTGCGCATGAGATTCAGCAGCGCCTCTTCCTCAACACTGGAAAAAGGGGGCTCCTGCGCGATCTCCTGTTTCAGACTTACCATCGGCAGTTTCCCCCCTTCAGCGTTCCCGCTCATCGCGACATCTGCGATTTACTGCTTTACCACTTCCAACTCGATCTCCAGCTTGACGTCGTCGCCCAGCATAGCCGCTGGGTACTTCGTGCCAATGCCGAAAGCCGAACGGCTGATTGTCGTGGAGGCCGAGAAGCCTGCATGCGGCTTATGATCCATTCCCGGAACCGGTCCTACGGGGCCTTCAGCTTCCAGAACCACCGGCTTCGTAACTCCGTGGAGAGTAAAGTTCCCGGTCACTTTCAGTTTGCTGCCATCTTTCTCCACGCTGGTGCTGGTAAAAGAGGCAGTGGGGAAGTTCGCGACATCAAACAAAGCGGCCCCCTTCAAATCGTTGTCGCGCATCGATACGCCCGTGTCTACCGTGGAGACGTCGATAGTGGCAGATACCGTCGACTTGGTCACGTCGGCCTCGTTGTATTGGATGGTGGCCGCGACTTTGCCGAAGCTGCCGTGCACCTTCGAGATGCTCAGGTGCGTAATGCCGAAGTTGACGTCGCTGTGAGCCTGGTCAGAGACCCAGGTCGACGTTTGCGCCATGGCCAGGGGAGCCACGAGCGCCAAAATACCGGATGCCAAAGCCAATCTCTTCATGCCTCAAATTCCTTTCGGTGCCGGCCGCTGGGCCGCGTTGATTTCGATGATCGTAGACAGACGGTGCAGAACGGGGAACAACCGGCGTATCCGCGTTGAATCCTGTGTTGTAATTATGACGCAGCAAGGTAACTATTCGTTGCAACAAATAATTTTCACATAGGAGACTAGTCAGCAATTCGGGGTCTGCAGGAGCAGTGCTTTTCCATCCGTTTCTCCGTATTGACTGGGAAACGGGAGCTTTATGCCTATGGATGCACCTCTACGTTCTCAACGAATACTATTTTGCAAGACTCTTTGCTCTGTTGAGGGTGCTTGCACGCCTCGATTGCCTTCTCGCGTGCCAGGTCGGTTGATATCTGGCCGGCAGAGAAACCGAAAGACTGCCCTGAAACGGCGAACGCCTTGTGAGGCCCCAGAGTCAGGTAGCTGTGAAACGCATGCAAGCCGCCTTCAGTCAAGCCGGCGGGAGGTGGGACGTTGGGCGCTTCGACCTCCGGTAGCAGTTCGGTCAACGGAGTCAGATTTTGTGCTTTGAGAAACGTATCCACGGTTGTTGACCAGGCGTCGATATGACGAAACAGCGAATGGCCATCTTCGCCAATGGCAGGGGCCAGTACAAATTCATCCTGCCCGCCTTTGGAACGGAACGCCTCGTCAAACTTCTGCGCCAGTTCGGGCCAAAAGTATTTGTCGTTCTCTGCATAAAGCCAGAGCATGGGGACCCGCGAACTCTTTCCGAAATTGCGATACGCCGAGATCAGGTCACCGGCGTTGCACACGTCGTGATCGGCCATTGAGCCGCGCCCGCCGGCAAAATTGACGGCCGCCACCAGACCCGGCGGAGCCTTCGCGGTTAGAGCAACAGTTGCCAGGCCTCCTGTCGAAACGCCGGCAGCCAGAATGCGCGTAGCGTCCACCTCGGGTAGCGCGCGCGCATAGTCGATTGCAACGCGCAGGTCCTCGGCGGAGTATGCTGCTGCGGCCTCATAGTCCGTTGCTGGACAACGGCCAGCATGGTTGCCGTCAGAATCGCCGCCCGAAACTCCATATCCCCGCCGCACCACGA
>Ga0187847_10000906_pt1 | contig 29041 bp, 41 predicted proteins | sample June2016WEW_4_10_FD_132458 | JGI IMG/M metagenome (GOLD analysis project Ga0187847, IMG submission 132458) | Peatland microbial communities from SPRUCE experiment site at the Marcell Experimental Forest, Minnesota, USA - June2016WEW_4_10 | ecosystem: Environmental > Terrestrial > Soil >...
AGCCCGGGCCGGGGCCGCGGCGGTAGCCGGGGCGGTAGCCGGAGCCGTATCCGGAGCCGTGGCCGTAGCCGGAGCCGTAGCCGGAGCCGTAGCCGTAGCCGTAGCCGTCGCCGTAGCCGGAGCCGTAGCCGTAGCCGGAGCCGTAGCCGGAGCCGGAGCCGTAGCCGTAGCCGGAGCCGTAGCCGGAGCCGGAGCCGTAGCCGTCGCCGTAGCCGTCGCCGGTTTTTAAGCGCGCCACGGTGCAACCCCTTCGATGGATTTTCGCGCCACGTCGGTCGCGTCGATTACCTCGATCACTCCAATCACTTCCTGTCTGGTAACTGCTGGCGGAAATTTACAATTTAGCGGATCCGAAACGCCTTCCTGTGCCATTTGGCTCAGGCTGGCTGCGCCCGACCAATACCACAGCCGCCGCGCGTTAAAGAGCACAATCATGGTTTCGCTGGGCCGGGACTCAATCTCCCCCGCGAAACACCCAGCTTGGGCCGCGCGGACAATCACATATTTGCGTTTTTTTGTTGCCATGAGGTGAATTGTACGCCTATTTATTTATCGCGCGCAAGATATATAGTTTCCCGTGAAACGCGGAAAAGTACCATTAGACCGGGCTGATTTGATAGCCGCCGCCTAGTACCATCCGCTGTGTCCGTGGCACGACCTTACAAAACGCCATCACCTCAGCTTCGGCGCGATCCGGCGACGGAATCCCGCGCTTCCGCGCATCCTCTTTCGGCTCTACTTGGATCTGTCCGCGGCTCAATTCGCGGTATTCCACAGCGGACAATTGCGCTTTTACATCTTCGTCTGTCGCTCCCGGCAAATGGCTGATGTAATTATCTTTGTACATATCGCGCAGTCGGAAATAGCTTTCGGCTTTCGCGTTGAGGAATTGCTCGCTATCCATCGCCGCCGCGCCGGCCTTGAAGCTGCGCACATCGAGGTTCTGGTCTGCCAAGTGGAGAGCCATTCCGTGTCCGACCCCGACGGTGTCAACCACTACCGGTCCAGGCGCATACCCAAATCGGCGTAGGTTGACAATCCAGCGCACGAGCGGACCTCGCGGATCAGCCTCGCTCCAAGCTCCACGGTCCAGCACTATGCCATTTACGCGGGCACAGGCCGCCGTTTCGTCGTCGCCGCCCGCCGCGACGTCTACGCCCACCTGAACCACGCAGCCCTTAGAACGGCTTATTTCGCCTTCCGTGGGCTCGCGGTCGGCTCGCTCGATCCAAGCGAGCGAAAACACCGCCCATTGCCCCTGTGTGGGAAACTCGCCGAGCACGCGGGACTGAAACCGCGGATTCTGCGGTCCCCACTTCGCGTGCATTTCCTTGACCCAGCGGCGCCGCGTGAGCCAAGGGAACGGCGCGTAATCAAGCTGCTCGTCGGGCAGCTGTAGTAGTGACTCCAGCGTCAAACCGGAGAGATTCGGCGTGTCGAATGCGCTGATCGTGATGCACTGGTGTCCAGGCGTGGCGCGGAGTTTCGCGAAGTCATCGTACACCGGGCCGCTCGGCACCGTCGGATTGCACAGCTTGACGATACGGACGTCTCCGGCCGCGCGGATCCCCTCGATCGCGTCCCACACGTCGGGGCCAATGCCGATCGCCTCATCGGCGTAGATAGTAACGCGCTTGCCGTGGAAACCCTGGGCGTTGACGCCTTTCGCACTCGAGAACCCCTGCGCGTAGCACTTCGGCGATATCTCCCAACGCGTCGTGGTGGGTATCGGAATCTTACACGGCATCTTGCCGATTGCCTCGGTGATTTCGCCCCAGCCGGTTTTGACTTGGCGCAGCGTCGGCGCGATCCATAGCACGATTGATTCGTCGTAGCCCGCCAGTTCCCACGGCACCATGCCAGAGACGACGAAGGTCTTTCCTGAGCCGTGACAGCCTTTGATGGCCACGCTGCGATGTGTCGCGATGGCGTGACAGATCTCGCGTTGCTTTGACCAGAGTTGGCGGCGTAGAATCCCGCGCTGGAACTCAGCCGGTGGGAGCATCGGGTGCCGATTGCATGTAGGCTCGGATGTCGGAGAAGTTCATGGCGCGGTCTTTGCCGTGCTCGTCCACGAATCGGTGTGTGTTGTCGTTCGTCTCGCGCCAGCCGGCGCGGGTCTTGAGCCAGAAGAAAGTCGCCGCAGGAACCTGGCCGCTGGTCGCCATCGCATAGCAGGTTTCCGCGACCTTGGCGTTCGCCTGGATGGCGGCGGTCTTGAGTTCTGCGGCGAAGTACTTGCGCAGTGTGATATGGCCGATGCCGATTACCGCGCCGATGTCTTCTTGCGGTACGCCGTAGCTCGCCATGGCGGTAACGATTGCGCGGTCTTTCTCGGTCGGGGCGAATGCTTTGCGTGCCACACTACAGCGTAGCGCGACGTTGCCAGCCCTGCAAATGCTTGATTCCGGGAGCGCTATCCAATATCGGGGTTGCGATGCGAATGCCGTACCGATAGCCGTCGCCGCGACGGAAGCGCTTGACGTGACGGACTGTCGCGAGGATTACCCGGTCAGTGCGCGACTCCTGGAGCACGATCAGTTCGCCGGCGCGGATGCTCTCTAGCCGCTTGTCGATGCCCTTGCGATCACGCCATTCGGTGCGCTTCCGGCCCTCCAGAATCGCGCGAAAGTACTGCGGGTAAAGACAGGCGATGTTGATCACGATTCCACGATAGCGGCTTTTGACATCTCTGTCGTAGGTGAAATCCCCGATATCGGTACTGTTTCGTGGAGCGTCCGGGTCGAATTCGAATCGCCCTCTCCGGCGTGGACCGCCGGCGTGTCGGCCAGATCACTACGGACGCGCTTGGGATACGGCTGTGCGATCTCTGCGAGTTTAGCACGCATTTCGGCGTCGAGGCCGAGTGCATACCGGTGTTTCGGCTCCAGCCGAATGCGTTCGCAATCGCCCTTGAAGGTCACTCTCTGCGGCTTGCCGCGCGACATCTTCCAGCCACTGGCGGACACCTGCCGCGAGTGATGGAGCACGCCGTCCGCATCCCGGTACATCGAGTCCGGCGCGCTTTTGCCGATGTACGTCCATCCGGCGCCCTGGTAGATTCCGCCGTGATGACCCGCGGCGGGGTCGGAGTAAGTGAGCAGCAATCGCAGGCCAGGCTGTGCGCGATGTAGGATTTTGCAGGCGATGGAAATTATCCGGCTGACCTCGACGCTGTGACTCTTGAGCGCTATCCGCGAGAGTTCTGCCGTGCCGAACTTGCCCGCGCCGAGTTTTTCGCCGATCTTCGAAACGCCGCCGGTACCGCAGCCGAATATCAGCGCCCCAACAAATCGTCCATCGTCCCACACACCGAACTTAGTGAGCTTCCCAACGGGCATTTCAGGCCGCGAGTACCAGTGCTCGCAGGCGTAGCGCGCAGCCTCGTGAGAGCACCAATCAAGGCGTAAAGACATGTTTGCACGATGGACACGTGATCGGTTTTTTCTGATCCAGTCGGCCCTGTTCTTCCTCCGTGGCTGGCTGGAAGTTCGCGCCGCGGAAATAGGCATCCACTTGGGTAAGATCGAACGCCGTCGCCTTCAGATCGAAGTCGAGCGCTTTCAGTTCGCCGAATTCCCGCGCCAGGAGATCGGTGTCCCATTCCGCCTCGTCGTGAGTGCGATTATCGGCCAAACGAAGCCCTCTGACGGCCTCGGGCGAAAGGTCCGCCGCTACATGTACCGGAACCTGCGTCAAGCCAGCCAGACGAGCTCCCTGCCTCCGCAAATGGCCAATTACGATCACGCCTGCCCCGTCAACTACGATTGGCTGTCGCCAGCCGTACGCCTTGATGCTCGCGGCGACTTTGACGACCGCCTCCGGTTTCCACTTTCGGGCGTTCAGCGGGTAGTCCTGCGGTCGCTCGATATCCCACCACTCAACCGCGAAATTGGCGTTTATAGGCGATACTTTGGGCGATTTGGCTGCTTTTCGCTTCACTTGGACCCGATTTTACCATCACTTCCGGACGCGTATCCCCGCGCTTTTCGGCCGGTGCTGATCTTCCGCACCTGGCCGGGGCCGCCGTGATCCGTGCCTGACACGTGGTAATCGCAGCCGCGCATCATGTGGACGTTGCCGCCCCAACGTTGGGCGACCTGCACGCCGCCGGGGCCCCAATACTGCTCGTCGTGCGGTTCGCAGCCGTGGAGCGCGACGTACTCGGCGCGGGTCATGCGCTGGCCTCTTTCGACTTCGGTGTCATTCGTATCGCTCCCATGCGTCCGCCTCTTTCGTAAATCCGAGTTGCCGCGCGATTGGCGCCATTTCTTTCCACGGCGGCCACAAGCCTTTCTTTGGCTTAAAATGATCGCGCAGGCCGTCCCAGAGTTGTTTGCGCCGCTCCCTGGCGGTCTTTATGATCTCGCTCCAATCGCGCCCGCAGTCGAGACATTTGCCCTGCATGGCGACGCTCATTTTCTGCGGTGGCCCGTACTGCTTTCGCCATTCCTGCGTACGGTCTCGTCCGGCCTCTATGGCATCGGCGCGAACTTTGAATAGCTCGGCGCCGATGACCATCAAATCGTGATCGGTCGGGCAGAATGAAGATTGCTCGCGACATCGCGCGATCAGATCCGGCTGACTAATGCGGTAGCGTTCGCTGGCAGCTTTGAGTCCCTGGAATAGACCCAGTTGGCCAGCGCGATCTTCAGGCCAGCTTGAGCAGCGGGAGAATGCCTGACGGCAGAGCTCCTCCGGCGTTGGTTCATTGGGTGGCTCATCATCGTACAAGTCAGACATAATTCGTTTTCCCTCCAATTACAATTCTTGGGACGGTCGAAAGCAGCAGTCCTGCCCCATGTTTTCCGTTGCGTCCTGGCGTCGCGTAACTCTCGCGGCAGGCCCTGGCGATGATGGGGTCGCTCAGCGCCTTCTCTACTTTCCCTGGTGGCCACCCATCAGGAATAACGCCAGCTATCGCATGCGCGAGTTTGAGGCAGAAAAGATGATCGGCGGCTGCGTCGTGCTCCCGAATCACGGCGAGCGTCAGCGGATATTCGTGCCGGATTGGTGCCGCCGCAACTGCAGGTTGTGGTTGCAAAACCGGAACCGAAGCCGAAACCGGAACCGAAGCCGTAACGGTCGGTTTTTGCATCCCTTTTGCATGGGGTTTTGGTGGTGCAAAATCCTGTTTTGCTGGTGCAAAATCGCTGCAAAACCGCCCAGATGCCGCCCGCTTCTCGGTGTCATGACGGGCTTTTGCTGCCTCTCGGCGCACGCTCGAAATGTGCGTATCTCTTGCCATTCTGCGACTATACACGCATCCTCGCTCATCTTTTGAGAATATTCCAAGGCGCTCCATTTCATCTAGGCAGCGCTGTACCGAAGTGTTTGGACGCCCAACTTTGGCGGCGATGTCACCACTCAGCATTGGTGTACCGTTGGGGAGCTCAAGGAATCCGCGGTGCATCTCGTTGTCCGACATCCAGCACATCATGCGAATCCAGAGTCCTTGAGACGCCAAACTAAGGATCTGAACATCGCGTTCGAAGTCAGCCGTGTAGAACCAAAAGCCAGGGGCTTTCTTGTCTGATGGTGGTTTTTCGTTATTTTCCAATTCATCTCCTAGCCGAGATGGCCTGGCGGGTGGCGCCGGCTAGAGCGCCACCGCTTCCCAGGCTTCCGATGAGGCCGGATTTGGGGTCCTGCACCTCAAAGAACATTCTACGCCTCTCCGCGGGCCGGATCAAGCGGATTTGCGGCGCCACAAATTCACAAGTTCCGGCTCTCGATGTGCACACCATTTCCACCGTCCGCACACAAAGCATTGCCGCGTCATTGTGCCGTCATCGGGATCGGACGACCCACGGGGGACGTAAGGACCGGAAACACGGGGGACAAACGGAGTTAATTCTGCCGGCGGCGGAACTTTCGTGCTAGGGGTAAGCTTTAGCCGCATCCGCTCGGCGTAGCGATCCAGCGCCTGCTTTCGTAGTTCGCCATGGCGGCGGGCTCCGAACTGGCCCGGTGGCGTCAACTCTGCCGGCCATGTGGACTCTGTCACCGGCAACATATTCACAGGCATAATTCCTCCTGACGGGGTCCGTCGTCGAGCACGCGGATGAAAATCTCACACCGAGGGCTGGCCGCATCCTTGAGCCGGCGCGAGCCGTCCCAATCCTCAATGATTTTATCGTTCGAAATTATTCCGGAGTCCTGCAGCAGGTCGGCCAGACTCTCGTAGAGTCCCGTGCAGTCTGACCGATTCGCGTCCTGGTAAAACAGAGCCTCAACGCTGATCGGGCTTGAGATGGGCAGCACAGTGCCCGCTGATTGTAGCAGGCGCCGGACCTCGTAACACTGGCTCATTGCTGCCGTGTGCCAAGCTTCGTGGGCTTCCGATGGCAGGATCTTGGGGAAGCCCGGCATGTGGCCGCAGTGGCAGCGGTGCGCGCCTTTCTTCGGGATGTTGATAATCCTCTGGCTCGTCTTCTTGCTGCGCACCGCGCCGTGGATCACGAAGCCCGGCACGTCCATCAGTTGAGCGTGCCCTTGTCCGCGCGGGGCTTGCGCTTGGATTGGTGCGTGCCTTCGCCCATCACGGCCGCCGAGGCCAGCGGCGCGCCGTCAGTCTCTTCGCTGGTGTCGTGCGCCTGCTCCTCCGAGATCAGCCGCTCTTGCTTGTCTTCGCCGAGATCCATTTCGGACTGCTGCTCGTAGTCGACGCGCAACTGGGCGGTGCCTTTTCCGATGGCCTCGATGTAAGCCTCCACGCGGGCCGCCGCGGCCGGCGCCGACGTCGTCAACTGAAAACGCAATTCGTTTTCGTGGCTGTCTTCGCCGACCTTAACGCGATGCACTTCGAAATTCGAGATGCTTGAGCAGTCCATCTGCAGTTCGTGTTGCCGCAGTTCCTTGCCGTCGGGAGTGAGGATGAAATGGCTAGCATTGATGTCGCCGTCGAGCTTCGCACTGGCGAATCCGGCCGGCGGTTCGCCCCATTCCATGGCATTTCGAACCGGCTCCGAGAATGCGGCGGTGAAGTTGATCTTGACGTACTTAGCTCTGGCTTTTTCTTCGTAACGTAAGTCGGTAAAGCGGACTAACGCGGCGCGAAATATCAGTTTCGGCATGCTTTGTATGTTCCTTTGTAAGTGACTTAGTAAGTTCTTTTTCAAACCGCGCCGGATTGTCAAAGCGGAGTCCACACGTGGCGCACTCGTATTGTGGACCGCCTGTCAACATGATCGCGCGATGGAACACGCGACACCAGAAACGCCGGAATTTCACCGCGTCACCAGCAGCACGGAGAGCACTACGGCACAGCTTCCGAGCACGACGGCGAAGCATCCCCACCGCCATGCGCGCGCCGTCCACAGCGCAATCTCTTTCTCGCGGGCCTCAGTAATGCGCTCGTACGCCTGCGCATTGACGACTAGGCTCTGCTCAGCGCGACACCGGGCCTCGCGCTCCTTGAGCCATCTGTCAACGCAGCCGGCATGCACGTCGCTATCCTTGGACGTGATCCCGTAAGCCTTGAGAAACTTCTCGTCCTGCTCACTCATCGTCATTTTTCGCCTCCGAAAGTTGCGGCGCGCCGATCCGCGATAATCTGGCGCAGGACTTCCAGCGCGGTCCGCTGCTGTCCCGGCGACATCTGCCGGTACAAGTCCACGAAGGCGTCGAACGTGGTCTTGCGCGCGGTGCCGGCGTCGGAGCGCTTCTTCCTGGCGATGCCGCTCAGCGGCGGAGGTGTGGGGTCGCTCAAAATGGGCACCCCTCGCTCGGATCATCGAGGCACTCGGGAAACAGGTGATTGCCTCCGCATGCCGGGCAAACTAAGTAACCCACCGATTCCATGTCTTCCTCGTCTCGCCCGAGCGGATCGCGCTGCGGGATCGGCTCCTCGATGTCACAGTTTTCCATCAGAACACCACCTTTACGTGACGTACGCGGCCATCCATGATCGCATCCACCGGGCATGTGGCAGCATTCAGACCCTCTAGTATCTCCGCGCGGATCGACCGCCTCAAGGCCTCATCCGCCTCCCGTTTGGCCCGTGCGTCCGCATCGGCTTTGCGTTCTCGCTCCACCCGTTCCCGCTCTTTGACCACAGCCGCCGCCTTTGCTTTGTGCTCCGCTTTCACCCGTGCGGCTTCAGCGGCTTCGGCTTTGAGCCGCTCATCGCGCTCACGCTGGAGGCGTTCCGTTTCCGCCTTGCGCAGCCGGGCTAACTCTTCTTGCTCGGCCTCGAATCGCTTCCGATACGCACTCCTCACTTCCTGTTCCTCAATCCACGCCGCTACAAGGTCGATAGCGGCTTGATATCGACTCCACGGCTGGCACTCGGGATGGTCGGCCAATTCTTCTGGCAGTCCCTTTTGCCAATAGTCCAAATCGTGGACTACACATCCTACGCCGATCTGACGTAGCGAGTGCGGATACACGATGTACGGATGGCATTGCACCTGAGTTGGCGTAGTCTGATACCTCACCCCGTCGCCGAGCGTCACCTCGTCGCCGAGCGTCACCTCGTCGCCGAGCCTCACCCCGTTGCCGAGCCTCACCCCGTTGCCGAGCGTCACCTCGTTGCCGAGCGTCACCCTGTTGCCGAGCGTCACCTCGTTGCCGAGCGTCACCCCGTCGCCGAGCGTCACCCTGTTGCCGCCGGGCAGAATCCGACATCCGTCGAGCGTGGGCGCGATTGCGTATATCTCCGATGTCGTCAATTTGCCTCCATTCTGGCGCGGATTTCGTCCGAGTCGCACCGCGCCGCTACCAGCAGGGCAAGCTCGTCCTGCTGCCTGATAATGCAGGCCGAAAGCGCCGCGAGTTGCTCGGCCTCGGCCTGCGGGGTTAGTTCGATGGCTATGCGCGTCATAGCAACTCCTGAGCCTCTTGCATGGCCTCGATGGCCCGCTTGATGTATCGCACGCGCTCTGGCCCGCGAATCGAATGCCGCGCCATCTTGCCGTACTCGTCGGCATCGTACATCCAATCGAGCCAGTCTTTCGCGGGCTCTGGCTCCGGCCCCGCGTTGCTGGCGCGGTCGGGGATTGTCTCGGGGGTGCTCACAGCGTCACTCCCCACATTTCGGCAACGCGCTGTACTTCGCTCATCGCCGAGGCGATATTCGCACGGGAGCCACTCTCTAGAGCCGCCCGTAACGCAAACCTCTCTTCGCGCATCATCCGCCGCGTGTCTGGCTGGTACGCCGAATTGACTTCGGCGTATGTCAGTGCGTTGTATATCTGAGTTGCGGTTCTTGTGATTTGGATTATTGTGTTTTCCATGCTCTTATCTTGCGCCCTTTCCGGCGCCGGCGAAATCGGGACAATCCCCGGTTAACGATAGTTAGCGCGCTCCGGTGGCACGTCGGAATCCTTCGGCGCATCGTCCGGCCGCTGTCGTCATCGCAGCACCAACGAGTCGTGCCACTCCAAGTCGGCACCAGGCACGTCCACGCCGCTCTTAATGGCCTTTTTGATCGCGCTCAGGCTGATATCCTCGGCGACGCGAATCGTGGCGACGCCCTCAACGATGCCGGCATCGGCAGATGCTGTGCCCATCGCCGACAGATGTGCCCACAGCCACGCCGGCATCTTGACCGTGACGTTTTTGTACGCCGCGGGGATCTCGGCCGGCTCCTCGACCTGTACGGCATCCGACTGGCGGATAAATAGCGTGTTGCTCTCCGTCTTGAGTTGCCGCAGGTTGCGCGACTGCATGACCGACACCACGTAGTCACGCAGCCACTTCTCCGCGCGCTCGAAGGTCTTGCGCCGCGCGTGGATGCGCTCTTGCTCAGCCTTGAGAGCATCCTGCTCCGTGGACATCCGGCGCAGCACGCCAGCTATATTGTCCGTTTTGGCAGCAAGCTCGGCACCGAGCTTGCTCAGCGCTGCGTCGATCTCTGCGAGTTGCGCGGTTAACCCCGCACGATCACCGTCCTCGGTCGGCTCGGCGAGTTGAGCCGCGACCATTTCGCGGCTCTCGAACCAGGCGCTGATATCGTCGGTCAGCGCCCATAGCGTGCGTTGCTGGACTGCCAGTTCACTCATTTGGCTGCTCCTGTTGGGACTCTTCCATCATTCGGCGTGTGCTATTCCAAAGCGCCGTGAAGCAACGCTTTGCATTACCAGGGCTGCGCCAGTTGTCCCCGGTGACCTGGAATTGCTCAAGCGTCTGATTCCAGGCTTCCTCGGATTCGTACTTTAGCCACGCTTTCTTGAGCTCGGCGAACGCCGGCCCGATTGCCTCCTTGCGCCCGAATGTGGCGAGAATTGCGGCCAGGGGATCGGCAGGCGCGGCTTCAGCCACGGGAGCCGACTCTACGGCCGGCTTCGGCTCAGGGGGCGCCACGGGCACCGGGCCGATCTCTTCCTCGGACACCACACCGTTGATCGCGAAGGACCGCTTGAGCGCCAGGACTTCTGCGACCTTGGATATCATCGCGCTCGGGTACTGGCTCCAGACGCCGGATTGCTTGCGGTACTCGGAGTAGTAGGCCTCGCAGATGATCGGATGGGCGCGGTCCTTGCGCCACACGGTGCAAGTGGCCTTGATTGGCACCATCTTGTCATCTCGATCCACGTGGGTGCTCATGCCGTCGAATTGCGGATGGCGGTTGGCGGCGGCCAGGTAGCCGTCGCGGCCAGCCATGATGCCGACGGAAGGCACAAACCAAACCTCGCGGAGAAACGGGTCCAGTCCGGTGGCTCGGCATACCTGGATGAACATCTTGAATTGGGCATCCGTGGCACCCTTGCACACGGTTTGCTTGAGGGTGTCGACCATCTCGCGCTGGTCGTACTTGTCGCGCGCAATCTCTGCGCTGGATGCTTGGACTAACTCACCGGGCATCGGGATACCTCCACTCCTTGCCGTCCCAAGTCAAGCGGACCTTGATCCACTTGCCGTCAACTTGGCGGTTGGCGAGGTAGCTGTCGCCGATCTTTGGCTCGGGCGCGTTAATTCGTCCCGCCGCCGAGAATCCCTGCATGAATTGCTGTGCTGTCATAGTCCGCTCCGTTCCGCCAGCTCGTTCATCACTTCAATGCGCTCGTCTTCATCCATGTCATCGTCAGACCACCGGGGCGCTTCGCAGGAATCCAGGAGGACAGTAAATCGCTTGCCATTGATCTCTCCATCCCACGTTTCGGTAGAGCGCTGGTTGAATCCAACCATGCCGCCTGACTCGCTGTGATTTGAGGTCTTCGTCAATGTCATCTCAGTTAGCTCCTTACATTTCTGAGATTAGCGGTTTGCGGGATTTTCGGGAATGGGGGGGATCCCTGTTTCTGGTACTATTTCCCAAAATCAAAACGCCCCGCTGGAGCTATTCAGCGGGGCGCAGTGTCTCAGGGTTTGTTTTTCGCTCGGAGGAACGATGGTGTGAAGATTATTCCACTTTTCGGGCCATCCGTCAAGTGGTGGTTGCCGGTGCGGTCGGAGCGCCAGCGAGCGCCACGGACAGCGCATTCATCGCCGCTACCACTTGATCAATCGTGGTGGATAGCGCCGACTCGCTCACGCCGGGATGCTGCGCGTTGACCACCGCCGTGACGATGGATTTCTTCACCGCGCCCTGGCTGGCGTTGGTGACGAGGCCTTCGGCGGCGGTGATCGCGCCGAAGATGGTGTTGACGATCGGGCCGACAACAGGGATAACGCCGACGATTGGCGCTACGCTCTTCTCAACCCCGGAGACCACACCGAAGATGTGGCCGATGGAAGAAAGTACCGATAGGAAGCTTGCCATATTTTTCTCCTTGGTTTCAATCCACGCTGGCTTAGCCAGCGACATGGAACCTTCGCCGCGCTCCCGGCACCTCTCCGGCAGGATCAGGCCGGGCGCGTCCGACGAAAGTCCCCGTTTAGGGCTTAGGTGGTCGGCTTGCTCGACGTCTGCGAAGGGGTAGACGCGCCGCCGGAAGAGTTGACCACGACGGGCACAAGCGCGGCCAGAGTCTGCGAGATGGCCGTCGCCAGCGCCGAGGTGATGACCGGGATCAGTGAGGTGGCGAGGTTGGCGACGTTCGCCGCGACCTGCTCGGCTGAAACGCCGACACCACCGACGATAGCATCGCCGGTAGCGGTGCGCACGGGGTTGACGCTCTGCTGATTGTCGGTGTCGCCGGTCTGCGCCGTAGTGACGACGTTGAGCGCAGCCAGGTGGCTCACGGTCTGTGCCTCATTCGCCACGCGGAACCGGAAGGACTCCCAGGCGTTATCGTGAGAGCCGTTGTTCGACTGGCGGCGGCGGGCATCGGATGCGGCATCGTCGCAGATGATTTTCATATTCAGGGCCAGCTCACCAGAATTCGGATTGAGCACGGCACCGGGAAACTGCGGATAGTTCACAGGGTCCATAAACGGGGGTGATTCCTTTCGCGCCTATTCTAGCGCTAATGCGCCAGCTTGTACACCCTCACGGTGCCGCCGAATGTCCCGCCGCTGATTATGACGCGGAACGCGTTGACCGCCGCCGTATTGGTGTACCAGCAGTCGACGTCGAGCCGCTGGGCCGCTGATGCGTTGGCGCTGTCGTTGCCGAGCATGGCTCCGGTAAGGTTTTTGTAGTTGGTGCCGCCCGGATCGTACATATTGATCTTGCCCGCAAGCGTGTAAGATCCGGTTACCATCGTGCGGCCCGAGTAAGGAAAAAACTGAAAACTTGTCTGCCCGACATTGCCGCCTACGGTAGAGCCGAGATATGATCTCACAAAGTGAGACCATGAGTAGTTAGTCGACGTGTCGTAGCTTGTCCCGCCGTTAGTCGAGAACTCAATTGATATAGTAAGTCCTGTAGTGCTCGGTACAATGTCCTCAAAGTATATTTCGTATAAATCGCATGACGAATCGTACCAACTTACAAAGTCGAGCTCGGTGGTGGTGCCGACAGTCGCCGTGTGCGATTCGGCAATGGAATACGAGCCGCTTCCACCACCCCCAGGAGCCCACTTGAGCCCGAGCGTCTGAGTGGAATCTGCGGTAAGAACGTCTCCGTTGCTGCCGATCGGAATGCGCGCGTTGCCCGTCGAGTATCCCCAGACATCGCCCTTGGTCGTGAGCGGGCTCGGCGTGCCGCTCTGCGGATTGACGAGTACGTTGGTGGTCTGCGCCGGCGGCGATATCGCCGCGATACGGAACGCCACACTGGCGTATTGTGTCGCGACGCTCGCGCCCGCAAGAAGTGAGCTCGTGAAACTTCCCGCGCCCACTCCGGACTGGTAACTGTCTGCGATGCCAGGCTGGCTGGCGGTAGGCTCGTAGTCGAGCGCAACTTCCGGCGCGGTGACGCTCGGCGTTGTGTTGGGATTTACTAGCGCCGTAAACACCACATCGCCACTTGCACCCGTCAATGTGAGTGCCGGCGCGACCGTCTGCGAGGTGCCGAACGTGTCGACTGGAGATACTTGATCGATGTCCTGGAAAGTCGCGACGGCCATCCATTCACCGACGCCGGAGGAAATTGTGACAGTGCCAGCATGCGCAGAGATGGCCCAGAGGATGGAAATCACATTCGGGAGGCCGCCCGGGGTCGCGCCGAACACAGCCTGGACGTACGTGTTACCGAGGGTGTCGGTGACTGCCGGCGGATCCGTAAAAGAATTGTTCCCGGCGAGCACTACGACGATCAGGTCACCTATCGCTACGGGATTAGTCAGCGCGAAGCTGGGTGTCCCTACCTTGTGTTGCGCCGTCGTCACATTTACCGGCGTAACGATCGGGGTTGTCGGCGTGACGATAGATCCGGTCGCCTGCCCGCGGTTGATGAATTGGACCAGGGCCGTGATCGCGTTGCCGATGTTCGCGCCGCCGAACGCTGTGTACTGCCACACGATCACGTTGTCAACTGTGGTCATCTGGATCGTGGCGATGAGAAATGAGCCGCTAATTCCGGCATCGGGAAGGCTGATCGGCTGTAGCTGCCCGACCGCCAGACCGGGCCTCAGTGTGTAGAATGTGACCGTTGTGGCCGGCATGCCGTACTCAATCTCGTATGCGGTAGCGAGACTTAGTAAGTCATTGGGCAAGATCGGCTGGGTAACGTTGAACGAGTAATCGTACTCCGCGCTGGTCCCCTCGACGGCTTGTAACTGCTGCAAACTCGTAGCGTTCGGAGCCTGCGCCACTCCAGGAATCTCGGGCGTGTAGGTAACCACAAGCACGTCTGTGGACACAAGAATTGTGCCGCTGGAATCCTGCGTCAAGACCGCCGATCCTTGCGACCAATACCAATCGAATCCGACATCCACACCGAGCACCCCGACGGTCTGCGATGCCGAATTGAGAGTGATTGTAGGTTCCGCTCCGACCGGAGCCGGCAGGTTGAAGGTTCGCGATGTGCCGTCGCCTTCGATCGTCGCGTTGAGCGTGTTGAGCAGGACTGCCGAGCCGATGGCATACACTTGATTTGCCATCTGGTTGTGGGTCGCGGTGATGCTCTGCGAATATGGCGTGTCGCCCGCAAATAAGTCGGAGCCGTCGGCCACATTCCACGGCGCGTTGACGCCGCCGCGCGTGCCGAGCACAAACACGCGCCACGGATCGGTGGTCCAGTAGTACGCAGCAACGCTGGTGGTGAGCAGGCTTACGACTTGGTCGAGCAACTGGCCGATGTTGGCCCCCACCGGACACGCGAGCGATATTGTCGCGAGCCCGCTGGGGACGCTCACGTCAACGCCATCGTCCGACAGGTAGTCAAAAACGATGGTCGAAAAAACGACGTCTCCATCAATCGCCTCAAAGGTCTGTGGGATCGCTGGCGACACCTCACGGCGCTTGGCGAGGCCCATCCACGAGGCGCACTGCATGCTCCAGGCGTAGGGCACGCCGGGGACACCGGGTAGGCTCGAGGTGGTCAGTGTGTCGATGTAGCCGCCGAACAAGTCGCCGGTGTCGCTCGAATGCAGGTACACAGGCTGGCCGAGTTTGGGCGCTCCGAAACGATCCACGTAGGCGTTATCGACCGCGCCGAGCGAATTGAAAGTGCTGAATTGCAGGGTGTCGCTGGTGCCCGGCGCGATGCTCGAATTGTACTGGAATTGAGACGCGCCGCTCGGCAAGTTCGCAACATCCGAAGCCATCGGAATCGGCCGGAAAAGTATGATGGTGGCGAATCCGGTATTGCTAATTGATGTGTCCGGTGCCGCGGCAAGTGTGACCTCGGTCGGACTCACGTACGTCGCAATCGTGGTGTGGAACAGCGCTCCCTGCACGAAGTACGCCGGCGGCATCAGCGCGTTGACCGGGCCGCCGCCAACAATAGCAATGGGCATGCCGACGTCGGAGGGCTCGAATGTCACGCCGGGGTTCGGGTAATAGCTCGTACCGAAGCTGACCCCGGATAGTGTCGTGCTGCTAGCGGTCGCTACTCCAACGGCGCAAATGCCGAGATAGCATGTGAGATCGTCGAAGTTTACGTGGGGCGTGTAACTCATATTTCTCAGAACCTCGCCCCCGCCGTCCTGAGCGCCTGCACGAGTCCAGCGGTCACCGCGGCTTGAACCTGAGCCTGCATCTGTGCCGATGAGCCGCCGAACGTTGCGCCCTGGAAGTTCGCGGTGACCTGGATCGGCGCGGAGCCCACGCCGGGGTTGTATCCCGGCACAGCGGGTGCCGTGTTGCTCGGTGTGCCAACAGTGGACCCCTGCGGATTTCCGCTGCCGTAGGATGTGGCAATCGGCGCACCAGCCGCCGTGCTGATTCCGCTTGTGCTCACGACGCCGGGGAGCGCCGAACTGGTCGTGCCGACGCCGACGCCCGACAGCCGCTGGAGTATTCCGCCGACGTCGGAGACCGTCTGCTGAGTGGCCGTGGCAATCGTGGCCAGGCTCGTGTTGATCGGGATCAAGCCGCCCGCCACAGTCGATATCTGCTGAGTCGCGCCGCCGATCGCGCCCGCCGCCGTGGTGAGCGCCGCGGACCCGCTGGTGCTGCTGGTCACGTCGGTGATGGTCTGCGTCAGATCCGCCGTGCTGCCCGTGCTCGTCGTGCCGCCGGCCGACGCCACTCCATTCGTGCTCACTGCCCAGATTTCGCCGGCCGCCTGGTGCGCGGTTACTGCGGGGTAACTGCCGCCGTCGATTGCGCTTGTGCCGGCGGTTCCGGTGGACGCCACGGGCGTTGTGGTGCCGGTCGCCGTCGTGCCAGTGGTACTGGTCACGATTGGCGATGTCAGAGCGGGCCCCAGAGCGAGGAGAGCCTGGTCGGTGGTTGCCGTCGTGCTCGCCGCCGCTGCTGTCGCGCCCGTGAGGGCGTTGAGCGCCGTCTGTGCTGTGGTTACCGCCGTCTGCGCATTCTGGATCTGTGCCACGGTGACACCGGCACCGCTGTTGAAAAACTCGTTGTACGCCTGCAATGTGGCTTCAGCTTGCGCAAGAGCATCCTCGTCGAGCGCCTGGGCACTCGTGCCTTTGGCGGGCGTAAGCGCCAGAGCGGAGGCGAGTGCCGTAGCGAGTTGCGTTGCTGCGTCAGGCAGGAAGGTAACCGTCTCTTGGAGCGTGCCGGGCTCGGTCCCTGGGATGGCGGTTACATCAGTGATGTAACCTGGCTTCGAAAGAGATCCCTCATTGATGGCCTGAGCGCCGGTGCTCTGCGCCGATGCGAGACTGGAAAAATCAGTAGTAGCGGATTTGACAGCCGTCGCCAGCGCATTGACTTGTCCAGTCGCTGTGTTGGCGGCGGTTCCGACCGTGTTTATCCCGGTGGCCGCTGCGGTGGCCGCTGCGGGAACGGATTGCATTACATTATTGAGGTTAGTCGTGCCAGAGGCGAGCAACTGAGCCGAAGTGTTGCCGGCGTTCTGCGCATCGGTAAGAGCTTTCTGCGCCTGGATAAGCGCCTGCTGTGCTGCGTAGAGTTGCGGTCCCTCATTTCCAAGGGATGTCTGCGCCGCCGTGAGATCATCTACTTTGGCCTTGGCCGCTACGACGGCGGCTTCCAGCAGCCCGGTCTGCGTCGTGACGTTGGACAGCCCCGCCGCCGCCACGGCGTTCTGCTGGTCCATGGCTATCTGAGCATTCAGAGCGGCAGTTTGCGCGGCGGCGACATCAGAGAGTGCCGCTTTTCCAGCCAAGAACGCGGCGGTAAGTGCTGTGTATTTCGCCTCAGCGCCGGCGTATGCAACCGCAGCTTGTGCCCACGGCGCTATCGAGTTGCTCACGTCCGCGCCCTGCTCAGCCGCCGCGACCGCCAGATTGACCGCCGCTGTCGTCGCGGCCTTCTGTGCGCCAGTGTACGCCGTCACTGATATCGTTCCGGCGTCGAACTTCGTCTTTGCTTGATCCTCCGCTAGATTGGCCTCGTTGAGCGCTTGCTGCATGAGGCCGATTTGGCCGCCAGCGTCTGCCGCCGCGTTTCCTTGAGCGAGTTGTGCCGATTGGAGTTTGAATGTCGCGTTTTGCGCCGCCGTCGCGGCGGTCGCCACCTCTCCGAGAACCGTGTTCAGTTGCGACTGCTGCGCGGTTCCGTTTGCCACCGAGGTCTTGAGCGTGTCCTGCTCTTGCCGGAGTAAGTCGAGTTTCTGATCGGCAACGATAGCCGCCGCAGAAAGCGCCGTTAGGTTATCGCTCTGCGCAATCGTCTGGTCGGTAGCGAGTTGCGCCGATGAGGCCAGGTCAGTCATCGAGTTCACGACGCCAGCGGCGGCTTCGTCGATAGCCTTAAGCGATCCAGGGATGGGGACGCCAGCTGCGGCAGCAGCATTTTCCGCCGCCTCCATTTTGTTAAAGGCTGTCGTTACCTGCGCCTGAGTTGCGCCACCAGAATTGAATGCGGATAAAAGCGTCTGATAGGCACCCGCCGCCGCCTGGTATCCTAACGATGCCTTTTCCGCCGCCAGTTGATCGGCGACGATAGCAACTGTCGCGTTGCCCATTCCCTCTGGAGTCTTGCCGGCTGCCGCCACCAGCGCCTCCATGGCGTTGGTGAGGTCCGCTGTGTTGGCCGCAGCCTTGCCGTACAACGGCGCGCCGGTCGCGAGGGATGCTGTGACGGCGTTATACACTCCCACGGCGTTCTGGAATGCGGTGTCCTGAGTCTGGACATTCGTGGTCAGCGTCTTGAGCGCGCCGCTCAGAATCACGGCGCTATTGCCGGCGTTGAGTTGCGCCGTCTCGGCGTTTTCGAGCGTGCCAATCTCTTGTTGGAGGAACGCGATCAGCTTCGAATTCGCGTCGGCATTGTCCATGGTCGCCATGTTGTTGGCTTGCATGTACGCCGTAACCACGTTGATATTTCCACCCTCAGACACAAAGGCCTGCTCAAGACTGCGGATGGTATTCATCTGCTCGGTGTGATCGGCGATGTCCTGCTGCTGTAGATTGTGTGAAGCTAACAATGCCGCGGTCAGTTGCCCGATTGCCACAGCCGCAGCCGTAATTACAACAACTAATCCGCCAGTCACTGCTAGGGCACCCGTGGCCGCTTCACCTACTGCCGTTTCTGCGCCAGCGAAAAGTTCAAGCTGCTCGGCTTGCGCGCTCCAGTCTGCCGAGATTGCGCTGGTGACAAATAGATCATACTGATAGGCGGCTTCGGTGGCGGCGCCCCCGGCGGCTTCGGTGGCTTCCGCCTGCGCCGCGATCTCTGGGACCGCTTCCGCCGCAGCCCCTCCCATCCCAACACTCGCCGTAGCTGCGATGCCTTCGGCTCCCGCTGTACCGGCGGAAGTGATGCCCAATGTGGTCAGGAGCCCATTGACGGCTGGGAGAAATGTTTCTAACCCAGAGAGCGCTAATCCGAACGCACCAATAGCGCCGGTAATCGGGATGATGGCAGCAGCCACGAGCGCAAGCGCTACTGCGTTATCTTTGATTGGACCGGGCAGAGAATTGAACGCCGATATGGCTCCGTTAATGAATGGAACGATATCAGTCTTGGTGAGGGATATAAGGTCGCTGATCGTCGGTAAGAGAGCTTGGCCGACCTGAACCATGACAGCTTCCCACGCGTTCGCAAGCTGCTGCCACTGCCCGCCGAAGGTCTGTTGCGCGACTTGCTCTGCCGTGTTTCCGAGAGTGCTGAGCGCGGCATTTAGGACCGCGATGCGGCCCTGATCGTCGAGCGATTTGAACATCGCCGCCACGTTGGTGGACGTCGCCGCACTGGACCCCGTGACCTCGTCGAACGCCGCCGCGAGAGACGGAAGCGAAAGGCCCAACTGCGTCAGGGTGCGCGCGCTGGCGGTGCCGGCCGTGACCATCTGATCGAACCGCTGAGTAGCACTCTCGATGGATGTTCCCATCGTGGCCGCACCGTTCGCTACCAGGGCTAACTCGGCGTCAACGTCCGTGCCGGCCGGGACCATGGCGCTCATGCGCGTTGCCGCCGTCAGGAGTGACGGCATCGCCAGACCGTCAGACATCCCCAACTGCTCAAGTCCCTCGATGGTCTCCTGAGCGCCATCCGCGGACCCGGTGATATTAGTTAGAGCGATCGATGCCGTGGTGATCGAGTCAGCTGCGCCCAGCGCCTCACTACCGAGCTCAGTCAGCCCCTCAGTAATGACAAGCGCCTCACCGACGGCCGCCATCTGCTCGGCCATCTCCGCGAGTTGGCCGCCGGCGCCCTCGGCACCTTCGCCGGCCTCGCTCTCGGATTCGGTGAGGTCGTCAAATCCGCCGGCCGCGCCGCTGGCGGCATCGCCCGCGCCGGCCGCCGCATCCCCAGCACCGTCAAACGATCCCGCGGCCCCATCCGCGGCATCTCCGGCCCCGCTGACAGAGTCGGTGAGGTCGCCGAGTTGTCCCGCCGCAGTGCCGGCGCTGTCACCCAGTCCCGAGGCACTATCGACCGCCCCGGCGATCGCGTCGTCAAAGTTAGTGACGCCCTCAGCCGCTCCGGTGAATGCGTCCGCGACATCCGCGCCGGCAGCGGTGGCCGCGGTTTCCATCGAATCGAAGTCGGCGAGGAGTTGGCTATAATCAGCGCCGATGGAGATATCAATGCCGCCAATATTCTCGCTGTCAGCCATGGGCTTTCTCCTTCGCGACGATCTTCAATCCGGGGTTGTTCTTGCGCTCGGCGATGCGCGCGTATGCCTTGAGGTACTGCTGTTGCACCCAGCGCTTGTTAAATTCGAGTTGCTTCTTTTCTTCGAGGGTGATCGGTAGCGGGCGCCCGTGGCCGCGACACCACTCCAGATTCAGCCAGGCGAACTCTACCGGCGTGAGTAGCCAGAACTCGAGCTCTGAGCGTCCCAGTCCGTCAGGGCTCGTGCCGAACGCCCAGAGCCTAACCCAGCGGTCCTCTTCGCTTAGCTGGCCGCTTCCTGCGGAGGAACTACCGCCAGCCTCTTCCGTCGGTCCTCCACTGCTTTTCCCACGGCGGCCCATACGACCTTTTCGACCGCGGTGAAATCGTCGATCCTGGTTGCCCAGTAATCGGCGGTCGGCGCGGTGTTGAGGTCCAGCTTCGTGGTGGATTTGTCGAGGAAATTCTCAGCGACCATGCAGGAGAAAACAATGATGACGTTCTCGACGGCCTTATCGTTTGGGATAGTCGGCGGATCGGCTTTGTTTGGATTGGGCACAGTTCGCCCAGGCGCCATGAGTTCGCCGATTTTCGCAGGATCCAGCCCGCGGCGCCGCATGAGCAGCTGCGCCGCGAGAGAAAGCCGCACGGTGAGATTTTCGTGCTCACCGATGGTAATGGTCGGATAGTCTATTCCGGTCATGCATCACCTCACAGCGGGCCAGCGCCGAATACCACGGTGATGTTGTTGTCTACGCTGATCGTGCACGGCACAGTCAGCGCCTTGCCGATCGAGGCATCCAGCGGGTACTTCGAGAGGTATCCGTTGAAGAGCAGAGCGGTTCCGTCGGTGCCGGCGGCCAGGACGATCTTCCACTGCTGGAGCGCGGGCGGTGCGGTGAGCACGAGGTCAAGCAAGATCTGGTCTTGCGCCGAGGCCGGCTCGGTGTACAGATCGAAAGTGATGTCCCCCGGCTTGAGCAGCGTGCCCAGCATGCGATGCGCGGTGCTCGTCTGGTTGCTGACATCGACCATGTCGATTGCCATGCCCGCGAACTTGATATTTCCGATGCGAGCCTGAAGCACGTACGTCGGCGGTGAAGTGGGACCGCCGAGGTACAGCTGGGAGTTATAAGATGCGATTGCGGGAAGCGCGAGTGATGCCATGATGATCTCTCCTGTTACGGTTCGTGAAGCGGTTAAAAGTTCACATTGTTGCCAATGCGGAAATCCAGAATTTCAGTCCACGCTGCCGTGGGCTGTATCGATGGGTCGAGGACACCCCTCTGACTGAGTTTGAAGTTCGGCGCTGGCGGCGCGCTGGTCGGCGGCGAAAGAAACTGATTATTGACCGTGCAGTTGCAGCTCGGAAAGAAACCGAAGATCAGGTAACTCGCAACGGCCTTAGCTTGCACGCTGTCCATGTCCCACACGTTGACTTGGATGCGGCACCAATCAATCGATAACGGGCCGCTCTGCGCGTACTGGAGCACGTCGGATATCTGCTGCACGGTGACGCACGTGCCCTGCCCGACGTAGCCTTTCGGTAGCTGAGTATCGAACATTCTGAAAGTACCGTTTGAGCCAAGCAAGTAACCCTGAAGTACTGGGTCGGACTGGGCCAACATCCGTATTTTTTGCAGCAGCGGAATGGTGCTCATAAGGTCGCCAACTTCACGCGCACCCTGGTCATCTGAGATTGGCTGTCGCTCTCAACGCCGCTGATCTCGTAATTGAATCCGTCAATCAGCGCGATCCACGCGCCCTTGCCGTCGCTGTTCTCCCCGCGCCATCCGGCGTCGAGCGTCGGGAAGTAGCCGGCCAGCAGAACGTGATGCAACTCGCTGGCGACAATCTCTTCGAGCTCGCGAGCCTCGGTCGCAACGATACTTCCGCTGCTCTCTGGCGGTGCAGTGCAGTCGATGTCAGTCAGCCCAGCGACAGCGGTGTAGTCGAACTCCACCGCGCCGGTGGGTCCGATAGTAGGCACCGGCTCCATGGCTGTGAACAACGAAACGAACAAGCCGGTAGCGATAGCGGCCGGCATCACGCCCTGAATCGCCAGAGTGATGGCTGCCTGGTTCACGCTGTCACCACCCCGAGGAATAGCGCGCGCTCAGCCGCGCGGCGCCTCACGAGTCCCGGCAGAATCACCAACTGGCCGTTGACGCGCCCGAACTTCCAACTCAGCAGCGAGTTCGCCGCGTTCTGGTAGTCGCCTTCATTGAGGAATCGCAACATCGTCGTCGGGGCTCCCTGCGCATCTTCGAATCCTTGCCGCCCCATGTTGAACGCGAAGCATGTCAGCGCGTCGAATTGACATTGAGCCAACGGCACGGTGACGTACTTCGCGACGAGCGCACCGGCCGCCGCGAGGTCGCCCGCAAGGAACGCCTCAGCCTGCGTCTCGTCGATGAGATCCGGGGGCGGTCCCATGCTCACGTGCGCCGTGTGTCCCCAGCCAATCGTGGGCACACCGCCGGAGTCGCGGTAGGCTTCAAGGCGCAGACCTTCGAATTGCTTCACGAGATTTGTGCACGCCTGGGAAGGATTCATTTCGCCGCGTTCTCCGTACCTTGCTTGAGCCCTTTCGCAAACTCTGATGAGGCAGTCACGCGCACGAGCTCATCCTTGATCGAGTTCGTGTTCTTTTCCAGAGTCACGATTGCATCTTTCGCTTGCGCTAAGTGGGTTGAGTTCCGTTGGGCAATCGCATTATTAACCATCCCCAGTACGGCGCTGGTGAAAGCTCCAACGGCAGCTATTAGCGAGATGGTTACGGCATCGCTCACTTGCCAGCATCCTTCCGGCTCATCACAATATCGGTGAGTAGCCGCAGCGTCGAAGTGTGATCTGCTACCACTTGCTCAAGCCGGTCCTGTTTCTCGCACATGCCTTCGATAGCCTTAGAGGTCACGGCGTTAACCACATTCTGCGAAGATTGGAGCGCCGTGATGTTAGTCGCTAACTCAGAGACTCTGTCAACTCCTTCGCGCCAGTCTTGTTTCATCTCCCGTAAGTCGGCGCGGAGATCTTCAGAGCGAACGATGTCGGCCTTGGTCTTTGCATCCGACAAGACGAGGTCCGCTTTGTCTTTGGCTTCGCTTATTCCCTCCAGTTTCGCGGAGTTTATCCGCCACGAAAGCAGCCACGCTATTCCAGAGCCGAGCAAGCCGACGCCAGCCCCAGGTATCCAATTCGGGTCCAATGCATGCTCCTTGGAATTCATGGGTAACAACCGCCTCCGGTCTGCCGTTGCAGCTGCGCAATCCAGCGGTCGCGGAATGCCCACACCGTATTCACCTGCTCGGCGATGGCGAAGGCGCCGCTGTCGTCATCCATCTGCATATACGAGTCGGCCTGCTTATTCAGCGCCGCCGCAGCAGCCGCCGGGTTGAGTTTCACATCGAGCAGGCCCGTCACACTCGCCAGCCGCGCCGCGTTGCCCGCGAGAGACCGCAGGGCCAGCGCAGCCGCACGCAGGAAGTTGCTCGGCGTCTGCGATAAGTTGATCTGGCCTGCCGGTCCAGAAAAGAACATCGACGACTGCCATGTCATTTGGTTGACCTGCATGAAGCCGTTGATCTCTTCGTCCTGGAATATAGGATTAGTAGAGTCAGTGTCAGGAATGAGTAACCTGATATAGAAGACTGGCGTACCCGGAATGTAAGTAAAAGACAAGTCACTTACTCCAAACAAACAAAAGCCGCCGCGCCGCCTCCCCCGAGTCAACGCGACGGCTTAGAGTCGTCAACCAAGAACTTACTAACTACGATCCGCTTCCGTTTGAGCCTACCCAACTTCTGCCATCGATTGCGCTGCCACCCATTACGCCCATGCACTTGAGCGACTGATTGTTGCTCCAGAAGTTGCCCATGGTCGGGTCGGGTCCGCCGCCCATCCGTTGCGTGGTCGGGATCTCGGTGAACAATTGCGGCTCCTTGAATCCGGTCAACGTACCGAACTCGATGCCGGGCCGCTCTTGCGAATCCGGCTCGCAAGCCATGAACCAGGAGTACGGATTGTTCGCGGCGACGATCGAGAGGTACGGGTCGTACACCAGCGTGAGGTTTTCCATCGCCCAATTTTTCACCTTGAGCAGTTGGCCGATGAGGTTGGTCGATGCGCCCGCAACGCCTCCCTGTGCGCTGGTCAGAATCTCCAGGCTGTTGGCCAAGTTTTTGGCGGTGCCGTAGTCGTAGCGGCCGTAAATCAAGAACGTGGGTCCGCCCATCATGATCGGGTCGCCGGTCGAGTCAACCTGTCCGGCCAGGATGTTGTAGCCGTCCACCACCGCCTGAATCTCCAGGCGCGGATTGGTGCTCGACGCGCCGTTAGCCGTCGAGATTCGGTTATTAAAGCCCGAATTGAAAAGAGCCACGCCGGCCGGCGGCGCGCCGGGGATGCCGACGTAATTGCCGCTGGTGTTGGGGCCGTTCACATCGGCATACAGCGACGTGATGAACTTGCTGATTCCGCGGTTGCCCTTGATCGCGAGACGCTTCGGCACATCCTTGAAAATGCCCAAGTCGTCGCCGACGAACGCGGCCCAGTTGATCGAAGCGCCCGCCTGGAATAACCAGGGCGAGTACGTGACAGCGGCGGTCGAAGTCAGCGGAGTGGGCGGCGATGCGCCATTCTGCGGCGTGGGCCCTAACAGCGCGAACTGCGGAGGCAGCCCGCCGGGATCGCTGCCGGTGTACGGCGTCACGAGCCCGTCGTCCATGTAGCGTTTGACTTGCCGGAAGTCGCGCAGATCTTTCTGGCGGGCCAGCATCATGTTGGGAATCGGCCACGCGTTGAAAAATCCGTAATACAGGCGATCGATCACATCCGCAAAGAGCGCTTGGTAATCGGTGACCGCCATGGTTTCGCGGAGCCCGATCAGTTGGCCGCCCATCCCCGAATAGATGCCGGGGTAGGTCTGGCGCAGATGCTCGACAAGCACGGGGTTCGTGGGCCGCATGGCCTCACGAAAAAAGATCGGATCGAGCGAGCCGCGCATCACGTCGGCCAGCAGTCGCGCGGCCTCATTAACACGGCGCGCCTGGTGCGCGTTGGACGCCCGCCGGGCCTGCATGTAGCCTTGGACGTGCGGCGCCATGGCATCGTGACTCCACGAGGAGAGCTCGGCGACTGGAGAGAACCCGTCGTTTCCTCCGACCGGCCCGAACTGATCGGCGCCAGGAGCGCCCATGGTTACCATTTTGATCGATGGCATGATTTTCTCCTTAGCCTACCGACAAGCGGATCAACGCCTGCGTGTCTGTTGCTCCGCTGGCCACCGGCACGTATGTCGGATCGAGGAAGCCGAAAGGTACGTCCGCCGAATCACCCGAGATCCAGAGGGCCGTGGTGAACGTCGGTCCCCCCGTCACCGGTACGCTGGTTCCGCTTGCATACAGCTTGTCGCCGGGGTTGATCGCGAGACCGGTTATCGGCGAGTGAGTGCTCGAGCCCTCCACCGTGCCGTTGAACGAGCCGCTGAAATAGAACGTCGCGCCGCCCGTGCTGGACTGGTAATCGTTCAGCGCGCATGCCGGCTCCGAGCCGATGAGCACGAGGTCACCGCTTTTGACCGTCGTCGGGCAGAGGCAGAACCGCTGGGACGTTGGCGTCCCCATAAAACCTTGATTTTTCAATTTGTCCTCCCGCGCAAAGCAACTTCGGCCAGCCGGTAGTGGCCGTCGGCGCCGGGGCGCTCATCGAGCAGCGTGCCCCAAGCCTCGGCGTATGTCGCCGTCTCGGCCTTCGCGCGCTCGGCGAGTGCCACGCGCTGAGACTCGGTGAGTTCGGGCGCGGCAGGCGCAACGCCCATGCCGGTTACCCGCGGACCCGCGCCGATCGCGCCGCCGAATCGCCGCGCCTCGGTGTTGATGGCCTCAACGAATTTCTTGGCATCGAGCGCGCCCGCTTCCTTGGGGACGCCGCGGTCAACCACGGTCTCGATGATGTACATCTTAGCCGACTCGTTGAGCGCCACGCCTTCGAGCGTCCGCGCGCCCAGTTCGATGGCTTCTCGGCGAACGTCCTTTTCCACCAGGCGCGAAAGCAGCGCCTTCTCTTCGACTGTCATAGAAGACTCCTCTTCGGTTGTGGCGCCGCGCGCCGATTCGGTCAAAATCATTCCGCCAGCTCCGGCACGCGTCACGACGTCGACGCTCTCCGCGCTGGTCAATTCCTTGAGCACTGGTCGGCCTTCGCGCGTCTTGCCGGACTCCGCGACGCCCGATGCTCTGATGCTCATCCCAACGTGCGGGGCTTTCTCTTCGACCGTCTGCGCGTGATCCGCAAAGACCTTCATGCGACCGTAGAGGCCGGGGCCTTTCGCGTGCGACTCGTGATAGACGGCGTCGGTGGTCAGCACCCCCGCGAGATTCCGGACGTCGCCCTCCGGCCGCGCCGCTTCCTCTGCCGCCGTCTGGTGATTGAGGTACACGTGAGTGCCAGCCTTGAAGACGTTGGGCCCGTCGCGCTTGAGCACTTCGGCAGGGTAGAACGCCGTCGAACCCTTGCCGGGCGCGATCAGCTTAATCTCGTAATCTGCCTTCGCTTCCGTGAGGCGGATAGCCTCCAGTGTTGCCGCAGATTCGACCAAACGCAGGCTACCATCAGCAGCCCCCACGCGAGATTCTTGAGCATCGGCGTCCCCATCCTGCCAGGCCTTCGGCAACTCACTCGTCCAGCCCTTTGCCTTCGCAATCCGGATGATGTTTTTCTTGATCACATCCGTGCTGTAGTTGCCGGCGCCGGCGCGCCCGATACTGCTGGCCGCCGCGCTCACATCCGCCGCCTTGAGAATCGGGAAGCTCTTCCCTTTGCCAGCGAAGTCTCCGGAGCCCGCGGCATCGCGCTCTTTCTTCGAGACGAATCGCTCGGACAGTGGGATCGCGCCCTTGGTGTAGAGCTTGGCCGACTCCATCGCCGCGTAGTGATCGGCGTCGTCCGGCTGCTCCTCGTACGTCATACGGGGCTGAACCTTGACGGCCTTATCGGTTTGCAGTGTGTAGTCGTCGTCGCTGCTGTCGGTGCCCTTGGAGTAGGGCGCTTTCATGGTGCTGTCGCCGCACTGGTAAATGCAATCGCCGCTATCCTCGTCGCCGGTGTGATCCTGGTAATAGCCGTAAGTGCCGGTGCCGGAGTGGGCCGCACTCACCGCGTCGGAAAGCTTGCCGCGGAGTTCGTTGGATGACAAAGACTCGGACGATTCCTGAAGGCGTTGCGCCAGAATGAAGTACGCCGCGCGAAGGATGCTCACGCGCCGATGATAAGCGGTTTGTTTATCACACGCCAAACTTCGGGACGATTATTATTAAAAACCAAAACTGCGATAGAATGATTTGGCATATGGCCACAGCGCTTCCGCCGCTCTCACGAACGACTGAAAAGACTTGCTCGAAATGCAAGGAGGCACAATCCGACAAGGACGACGCCTGGTGTAAGGGCTGTCGCAGTAAGTATCAGCAGGAATATTACGCGATGAGCAAGTGGCGCAACGAGCGCCGCGGGATTCTCCGCGGTATGCAGGCGATGCGCGAGGCTATCGCGGGATACTTCCGCCAGTACGGTGGCCGTCCGTTCATGGGTGCGGAGGTTGCCGCGGCAGTCGAGTCGATGCCTGGTCCGCAGGTCGCGCCGGAAGACGCTAAGGCTTCGACTTCTCCGTCGGCTTAGGCGCGTGACTGATGGCATCCGCGATCATCTGCCACGCTGGCCCAACTACTGTCCCGCCTGGGTAGGCTCGCCCGATTCGATCTTTGATCGTGGTCAATTCGGCCATCGTCAGAATCGCATCGTGCTTGTCCGGGTAGATCTTCCCCGCGAGAATCCAGTTATCGTACTTCGCGCTTCCCTCTGCTTTATCGTCGCCGGGGATTCCGTTCACGAGCGCATCTTTCGCCACCGCTCCGAAGGTCGCCACCGTGGGAAGCTTCCCGTTTGGTGGCGTCCATGGGAGTGGTGCGCCGTCGAGATCCTTCAGTACTTGGGTGCAATCGATATGGATGGCTTCCTGCCCTTGCAGAAGCATCAGAAACCATCCGAGTACGAAGAAAGCAGCGTAGAGGTAGCGTTTCATTGATTTACCCATGCCGTGCCGTTATACCAGTATCCATATCCGGAAAGTAGCCCAGCACCGTAACCCGTTTGAACCGCCGAATATTGCCCTTGCACCGTGGTCTGGATCGTAGCCGCAGAAGTTGACGCCGCGACCGCGACTGACCCGGCAACCTCCACGGTAGTGCCAGCGACAAGCGCCGCATTTTCAGCCGCACTCGCGCCAGCCCATGAGCTTGTTGGGCAGGTGGTTGCGCATGGCAACGGCACGGGCGTCACGGTGGTGAACCAGAAAATATAGCTGATCGTGACCGTCGCATTTTGCGGGTTGACAGAGCTTCCGACTACGATAATTTGCTTGGCTGGTCCAATGGCCGTGTAACCCGAGGTGAAGCCGCTACACGCCGTCCCCGTTGGCAGCACGAAGGTAAGCGCGTTCGTTGTCGCGGTCTTTGCTGTCGAGTTGAACGTTGCTGCCGTCCCCGAGATTGAGAAGCCCTGACTTACCGCGATCCCGTGGGCCGTAGCGTTAATAGTTGCCGTTTGCCCCGAGCAGGTGATTGAGCTTATTGTTGCCGCCTGAACACTCGCGGCGAGAATGAGAGCAGTGAGAAGCTTTCGCATGATTAAAATCCTATCGCAAAAAACGAAATCACGTCACCGGATACCGTGGTGCCGGTGATGACGCACGTCGAAGAACTACCGCCCGTTGTCTGTGCAATCAAATTAGCTGGGGTCGTCTCATCGTTTGCCACGCACACCCAGCCCGTTGTGGACGTTGGCAAGGTGATCGTTACCGTACAGGTACCTGTGGTGCCGCTTGCAAATGTGCCTGCTGTGGCCCCTCCTACGGTAGTGCCAGCAGAACAGCCGGAGATGGCGAACTTGGTTCCGCTTGAAATGACTGAGGGAGATTTGAGGGTGCCACTGAGGGTGGCGCTCCCAGCCCCTGGATCGGATGGCGAGGACCCGAGATAGAGGCCGCCGCTTAAGTACAACTCCATCCAAGTTGTCCCGCCGGGCTGAAACACAATAGGCCCGGCTGATCCTGTGTTGGCCCCGG
>Ga0187847_10000909_pt1 | contig 28913 bp, 27 predicted proteins | sample June2016WEW_4_10_FD_132458 | JGI IMG/M metagenome (GOLD analysis project Ga0187847, IMG submission 132458) | Peatland microbial communities from SPRUCE experiment site at the Marcell Experimental Forest, Minnesota, USA - June2016WEW_4_10 | ecosystem: Environmental > Terrestrial > Soil >...
ACTGCTCCCGGCGACTGGCTCGGGCAAACTTTTCAAAACTCGGCTGGCAGCCAAATGTTATCTGGACCATCGCGTTTTCGCTCTGCCTAAAATTCTATGCAATTGCGGCGCGGAGGCCGGACTTGATCAGAGGTTCCTTATCTCCATCAAAGCACCCTTCGACGCAACAAAGCTAATCTTCATCTGACGATTTTCGCCCTATACCCCTGAGGTATGCTTTTGGGTGCCTTCCGCGAGCAGATTCCTTTTCCGTAGCCCATTCTCTTTGCGAGACGATCGAAGGCCATCGCGCCAGACACATCGGCAGCAATTCGATCAGCCCCCGATCCGCCAACCACTCACCCCGAGCACAAAAATGCCGACTCCAAACCACCTCGATAAGTGCTTTGGGCCGTCGGCAATAGTTGAAACTCTTGAGTCGGCAAGTTGATGAATGCTGGCCAACATTTCAAAAGTAATATCTCTCGACTGGAGCTTTCGCGTTTTCCTAGTTCTCAAAATCAAGATCCGGAGCAGTTGGCAAACATATCTCTTACAGCGAGCGCAGGAAGTTCAGTAGGTCCTGCTGCTGTGCGGTTGAAAGGTCATCGAAATTCTCCACCACGTTGTTGGCTTCGCTACCGTTGCTCGCGTGAGCGTTTATTGCCGTGATCAAGCTGGTAGTGCGGCCATCGTGTAGCAGAAATATCCGTTGTCCCAAACCCCACAGCGGAGCCGTGCGAAACTGATCTCCTCCAGCCGAACCTTGCGAGACGTTGTCCGCCAGCGTTGTACCCATGTCATGGATCTCAATATCCGAGAACGCATTCACAGCGGCATTGCTCAACGCGGGTACGAGATTCGACACTTGCGTTGTGCCCGGTGTCGGATTGTGGCAGGTCGCGCAGCCAATCGAGCTGAACAAGGATTTGCCAGTGGCGATCGTCGCTGCTGTGACTGCAGTTTTATTTAGTTCAACTCCACCGGTCGGAGGTGGAGCAAGAAACCGCATGAAATTTGCAAACGCCGACACGTCGTCCAGAACCGCGGCGTTCGTCGTCTGCGTTGGGTTGGATGCGTCTTCCGGGTACCCGGTTCCTGTCAGGTTCAAGCAAGTTGATGGAAGCCCGGTGCCCTGTTGATCTTCCCCAGGCAGCGGGCGTTCGTTTTGGAACAACAAGTTGGTGATGCCCATCTCCACGTTGTAGGCCTCACCGGAAAAGATGTGCAACGACTTGTTCTGCGCCTTCCACCCAAAGCGGCTGATCGTACCATCGTTGCCGTTGTGATTGAAGGTTCCCGCAATGCCAAATCGATTGTTGAGATTGGTTGTCTGATTATTCAGCAGAGTTGAGTCGTCCAGGTTCTCGATCAGGCCTGCGCCAAACGTGGGTGTGGGAATGCGGAAGATAATGTCATTGGCTTCCTCCGCAGCCTCGAAGCTAGGCTGAGCTAGGCTGGTGCAAGTGCCGGCGTCGCTGCGACCGGAAACGGTAAACAGATCTTCAACTCCTCCATTGGGAGCGCTGGTGTTGGCCGACCCATTGGAATTAAAGAAGAACGGGAAACGGGCTTCCCGAGTAGGACCATTTTCCGTGATGAAAAAGGGGATGGTATTGCCTGCAGCGATCGCGCCCGGTACGATTCCGTCGCTCTTGGTGGTGAAAGTGAACTGGGGATTGACGGCGGCGCCTGTCCCGCCGATCGCGGGTTGCGCGTGACATGAACTGCACTGGTTTGAGTTAAACCGTGGTCCCAAACCTACGTTGGCGCCCACGGAAACAGTCTCCACCTCCTGGAAGCGCAGCAAACCGTCGTTGAAGAATGCCGTGAAGCCATTTGGGTCGTTAGTTGGACTGATGATTGTAGCGCCTGTGCCGCGGCTCGCGCTCTGCACTCCGGGATCGACGGCTTGCGCGGACGCCATCTGAGGAAATGCCATTCCGGCGAGAAAGGTCAACGCCGAAGCTGAAGTAAGTGTGAGCTTTGCTGTCCTGATCATGGTTCCTCCTAGTGGGGGTTGTAGGGTTCTGTGTTCGGCCGCCGAAAAGTATTTGAAGCACACGATACCGGCGCCCGCGGGAATCGGCTGCGCTCCGTCGCGTCAAAGAACGCGGAAGGCAGGGATATCCTCATGAGTTTTAGGAAACAAATTTCATTCGCGAGCTAGCAGACAACTAGCTGAGGGGTTACTTTCGCCTGTGAGGATCACAGCAGCGGAAAGGGAAAAACGCAACATCCAGGAGTGCGCATTCGAGTCATGTACGCAACCCTCTGGCGGGGGGAATTTTGGAATACACTACCGTATCGCGCGATTCTTGCGTGAGTTGTGCACGACATCGTTTGAGACAAAGTAACCCGATTTCTAGCCGGAAGTCAATGGGTTTGCGTTAAGATTCGTCGGACTTCTCAGGTTCGGGGTCCCCAGCAAGCGGTCTTTGCTTGCTGGGGTGAAGGGGCAGGTCTTTGTCCGTAGGGTGGAGATCCCGCTTTTGGGATTAGGAGCAACACAGTCCAAAGCAAGCTCAGATTACCTCTATCTAAAACTGTCGTACGAGGGCACCCGGATCTCATTTCTCACTCCGCCTGAGGTCTGCAACACCTACCGCACTAATACCCCCCGAAACTGCATTAGTGCGTGCGACTTACTAATTCAAGTATGTGAAAGAACTTGTCAGAAAAATCGAAATGGAAAGCGCCCTCGCTTCACCATCATCCAGGTCGTCGCTTGAAACCCCGCTTGAGGCGGCCTTTCCCCGGCTTTGCTAGCATATGCAAGCCTCTCACGATCGGCTGAAAGCTAGGAAAGCATACTTAGGATGCTAGGCTGCGGCCAAAAAAAGAGGAGGCGATATGTGCGAAAGCATCTGTTCCGCATACGACTGTTGTGTAAGGTTCTTTGTCTGGGTATGGACGGCGATTTGGGAACCGGTTTGGTCTTGGATCTCCAGCACGTACCAATCCTGTTCTGAGGAAAGCTGTATTTGGTGGTGCTTGTGTTGTAACAAGTGGGTGTGCGTAATTTTCTTGATCATTATCTGGGTTCTTACCTGGGTATTGATGCTGGTGCTGTGGGTGTTCGCGGTGGTGTGGTGCATTGTCTGCGGTATCTTCTGCCTCATTATCTGCGGCATTCTCCAGTTTGGAAGCGGCGGTAGCGGATCCAGTGGACAAATCACAAACAGTTGAGCCGCCGGCTCATAATCACGAGGTGCCCATTATGGATCAAATCAACAGAAGCCAAGGCGGTGAGACGAGAGCGGCGCGCTTGAGCATCGTCACCGATTTCTCCGCCCTGGAGAAGCTGGCAACACTGCGCGGGATGTTTTTGGGCGCGACCTCCGTGCAACTTGAGCTTTGTGGCATGGGCAAGGAGGAACAGCGCCCTTGGCAAGCGAAGATTAACCGCCAACTCGCCGCTTGCGGATGCAAGGAAGGAGGTATATCTGTCGTTATCTCCTTGGCAGTGTATTGCGCATACTTGTTCCTCAGCCCGATAAAACCGGACCTGTCGGGCTGGGGAACATTAGGTTTTGGATTCGGCATCGCACTCATTGCGGGCGCTGCAGGCAAGTTGATTGGCCTGTTACGAGCAAGAGCAATTCTCAGGGGAACAATTCTCCGGCTAAGAATCGAGTGCGCTCACCAGCCAATTTCGCATCAACCTAACTGAGATGCCTGCCGCAGGGGTTACAACCGATGATGAAGCTTCTAACTTCGTGGACAAATCTTCAGAGCTTCCTTCTGACGCGCGCGGCTGCAAAGTTCTTGCGGCCGCCGATTCGCCTTCATGACTTCAAAAATATTCATTCGCACGAGGCGATCATCATCTGCGGATGCGGAGTTTCAGCGCGAGAATTCGATAAACCCGACTTTGCTCGTACTATCGGGGTGAACGATTTCGGCCGAAGGTTCGATCCGGACTATCTCTTAGTCATAGATGCGAAGAAGAAATTCCCCCCTGACCGGTATAGGTACATCGAAAACTCCAGGGCGCTCTTTGTGTTTTCGGATCATCGACACCGTCTCGAACATTCCCGCCTTGTTCACTTACCTCTTCAAAAAAGTGCACAACCTAAATTAGACAATCCCAATGCCCTCTATGCCATAGGCAAACCGATCACCTCTCCCTTTATTGCAGTAGCTCTCGCGGCTCATATGGGCGCCAGACTAATCGGCATGATTGGCGTGGATTTTACGAAGAATCACTTCTTCGATGAATCCGGTCTGCACATTCTCACTCCGCAACTTGAGGGGATAGATAAGCGTTTCTCACTTCTCTCCGCTGCGCTTTCATGCCAAGGAGTAGACTTTTATAACTTGAGCAAGGCTAGCGCTCTGTGTTCAGTGCCGAAAATGTCCATGGATGAATTTGTTCATAGCGCAAGGGCCTTGCAGAGCCCATTGCAGCACAGTCGCTCACTTGAATGGAACCCAGCCAGTCTTCGGTATTTTGCGTAGTGACTCTTCCAAATGCTCCTGCCGATTTGCCGCTGAATGTCTCAAGCCCACATTGGGGCCTGAGACATCCACGCCCCAATGCCGCGCAAGCGCCTCTGCCCCACCGCTGTTGATTGCAGAAAATAACCCACCGCTGTAGCACAATCACAGCATGAACAATGACCAGAGGACCGGTTTTTTTTGCGGACCGCTGACGGCTGAAAGCTGATCGCCGACAGGTACCCCCCTCCCCCCCTTTTATATTTATTTTCGACCTCTATTCTTTGCAGAATATTTAGAAACAGCTTCGAAAGCCTAAGTAGCCTATGAAGTATCAGCAATATCCACAACAGATCCTTATAGAAACGCAAGTCGCGCCATTTATCAGCGACTTTGACCCTTGCACATAATTACCTTCAGCTGTGAAATCTAGATTCGCCATAACAAGTTTGAGTTTGATCTTCGCGATTCAACTCAGACCGGTAGAGCAGCCTCGCTTGCTCCGGGCAGAAATCTGCCGTCGTAGGGCAAGCGAAGCCGCTCTGCACGAATCGAAAACTCCGTCTAATCCGCGGATTGCGGTTATTGCTCAACCAGCGAGACCGATTCAACTCTGGTCCAGTTGCCGGCCTTTGCGTTGATGGTGAATCCCAAGTAGACTTGTCCGTCGGTCACTGAAATTCCGGAGATCGTCACTGCCGTCCAGCTGCTCGCCACAGGGAGATTGACCGATGTTTCACTGCCGTTGGCCGGATAGGCGAACATCGTAGCCGAGGTCTGTCCTCCGCCGTTCTCGACTTCCGCAGTCAGCGTGTAGGTGCCGTTGGGCAATGCGGTTGCGGTTTGCCAGACCGTTGTGTCATACGCACTCGTGCTGTCGAAAACCAGTTCCTCGCCGGTTCCTCCAGCCTGGACGTAAGTGGCGCTATAAGCAGCGGTCGTAGTTGGCGTGATCTGCCATCCATTGAGACCATTGGCAAAATTCGGATTGATTACCTGATTGCTGGCTCCCAAGGTGAACAGGAACTGATCGATTGCGCTGGTGAACTTCAGCTCGTCGCCGGAAACAATGCTCGTTGCTCCCATTGAATAATCGTCTGTAGTGGAATTGTCCGGTGCTTCCGGCTCCCAATAGATCACGCCAAGACCTCGCCCGTTGGGAACAGCATAGACAGCCTGGAGAGCGGACTTTACATCGTCATTGCTTCCGTCCCAGTCGCTCGATGTATGACCCATCTCGCAGATCATGATCGGCTTGCTATACCGCGCAGCCAGAGTGCTCAGATTAGTAGTTATAGTGCTCAACGTTCCTGGACCGTCGTAATAGGAAGCTCCGATCACGTCGAAGTTTCCTCCGTTGGCCTTGAGATTGTCGAAGAACCATTCAAAGTCACTGAGATTGCTAAGGGTCGCCAAGTGAATCACTACTTGCGTGGAACTACTGACCGCCTTCACTGCGTTATAGCCGTTGTTGATAAGGCCAGCCATCTGGGGAAAATTGGTGTATTCTCCCGTGGGCCAAAGCAACCCTGAATTGATTTCATTGCCGACCTGCACCCATTGAGGATAGATTCCGTCGGCAGCCAATGCTTTCATGAAGTCATACGTGTAGTTGTAAACGCTGGTCTCAAGCTCCGCATAGGTTTCACCTGCCCACGCGGCGGGAATGGTCTGGGCACCAGGGTCCGCCCAGGTATCGCTGTAATGAAAATCGATCATGATCTGAAAGCCCATCGAATTGGCCAGTTGAGCCAGCGCGATGCTTCCAGCCTGGTTAGTGTCGCCCACGCCGAGACTGCCGGATGTGATTGTGGGATTGACAAAGGTTCTGATGCGAATGGTATTGACACCGTGATTCTTGAGAATCTGAAGCGCACTCAATTGCGTGTTCGTTTCATCGACGTACGTATAGCCAAGGCCTTCAAGCTGGGTTAACCAGCCGACGTCGGCGCCTTTGGCGAAGACGGTACTCGAGGCGTGAACACTTGTGCTCACACAGCCGGCTACGAGGAATGTCGCGATAGCCAGCATACAGCTGAGACGAGAAGAGGGAGTTGTTTTCACAATGACCTTTCCCTAACCATAGTGATAGTTCGGAGTAGGTTGAGCGGGTAGGTGTAAACGCTTCCATTGCGATTCCACAACGCCACGCCCGCAAGATTTCTAACTAGCTGTTGACCATATTCGCTACTTACGAACCTGCGAATCGCCCAAAAGTCGGATTGATAAAATGATTTTTTAACCGGAACCTCATTTTTCATCTTCACCGCGGGTATCATTTCCAAAGCCTTTGGTTCACGCTCTAGCTGGGGTTTGCTCTTAGTGCCATTCAACATACCCCACGAGCCAAAAGCGCTGGCGACCTTTCCCAAATCGATTCTGCAATGCACTAATGTGATTTAGGTCACATCGCAACATCATTCCCACTGATAGAAATGACTCATCGTTCCGATAAATTAGACAAAGGGGTCCAGTGGGGGGAGCGGGGGAGGTGGCGCGGAAGGCACCAGCTTCCCTCCTCTGGAGCGCGAGCTATGTCTTGGCGAGCCACAGCCGAAGTGAAAAATCGAGGTTTGCGGGCGGGGCGGTAATGGTCGTATACTGAATTCCGACCAATATGGTCGTAGTTTGAAAGACGGTTTTGAAGGGTCGATCGGAGTACGGCGGTTGAACATGTTGAGTGAGCTGAATGTCGGCGAAAGCGGGGTTCTGGTGGACCTCGACCTGCCTGAGTCCGTGCAGAACCACCTGATGCACATGGGCTTTGTTCCCAATGCTCTGGTTACTGTCCTGCGCCGCGCTCCGGCCGGTGATCCTACCGTTTATGGCGTGGATGGTATGGAGATCGCTCTCCGCCGCGAGACCGCTGCAGCCATCCACATGCGAGACGTCAATGCTCGGGACCAGGATGCTGAAGATTCTAAACTGGAAGATCAGGCAATTGCTGCGAACGAGGATCTTCCCCATCTGATCGAGGCCGCACCATGAGCGGTTGCTGCGCCCCTCCAGCGTTTGAAGCACCTGCGGCCCCGCCGACTGTCGGCACCCTACGAACTGTGGTGCTGATCGGGCCGCCAAATTCCGGCAAGTCCACTCTTTTCAATCGGTTGACCGGCCTACGACAAAAGGTGGCCAACTTTCCTGGAGTGACCGTCGAGCAGCGCATGGGCTTGATGGCTGGGGTAGGCCGCGCCGACCTGACGCTGATCGACTTGCCCGGCATCTACTCGCTTGACCCCTACTCAGAAGATGCCCGCGTCTCAATTAATGTGCTGCGTGGCAAGATGGCGGGCACGCCAAAGCCAGACGCAGTGCTGTTAGTGCTTGACTCTCTGCATCTCACCCGTCAATTGATGCTGGCCGCACCAGTCTTGGCACTCGGACTGCCGACGCTGGTACTACTCAACATGAGCGACCTGATGGAGGCCCGCGGCGGACACATCGACACCCTCAAGCTGGCCCGCGAACTGGGCGCTCCGGTGGCCCAAATCAGCGCCGTGCGTGGAACCGGCCTTGACGCCGTTCCGCTCTACCTTCATCAGCAGACCGACCGTGCTGCCAGCAAGCCGCTGGAACTGCCCGTAATGGGCAACGCGGCCAGCGCTCACAGTTGGGCCGCGCAGGTGAGCCGCCGCACCGGCTATCGCGCACCGCTTTCGGTCGAGGGTACGCGCAAAATCGACAATGTATTGCTGCACCGCATCTGGGGGCCGCTACTTTTTCTTGTCGTGGTGGTGGGTGTTTTCGAGGTGGTCTTCTCTATCGGCCAGCCACTCTCCGACGGTTTTGGCGAGATTCTAGGCCGCATCGGTGGCTTGGTGCGGCCACTGCTTCCGGCCGGCTGGGTGCAATCGCTGTTGCTTGACGGGGCATGGAAGGGCATCTCGTCTGTGCTGGTCTTTTTGCCGCAGATACTGCTGCTTTTTCTCTTTATCGGAATCCTGGAAGACTCCGGCTATCTCTCTCGCGCCGCGCTGATCGCCGACCGCGTCATGCGCACCATTGGATTGAATGGCAAGGCCTTCATCCCCCTGCTCTCGGCCTACGCCTGCGCCGTGCCGGCCATCATGGCCACGCGCACCATCGAGAACAAGCGCGACCGGTTGGCAACCATACTGGTTACACCCTTCATGACCTGCTCGGCACGGCTGCCGGTGTACATGCTGCTGATTGCCGCCTTCATTCCTAATATTTTCTACTTGCACGGCTTTCTCGGCATGCGCACGATTGTGATGCTCGGGCTTTACCTAGCCGGTTTTGTGGGAGCGATGACCACCGCATGGCTGCTCAAGAGTTCGATTCTCAGGTCCAGCGAAACCCCTTTCATTCTTGAACTGCCGCAGTACCGCATGCCCACGCTACGTTCTCTGGCCCTGCGTCTTGTGGATCGCGCGCGCATCTTTCTGCGCCAGGCCGGGACCATCATCCTGTGCGTCACGCTGGCGCTCTGGGTGCTGGCGCATCTGCCGGTGATGCAGGCTGCAGGGGACGCTGTCTCCGCACCGGAACTGGCCGATAGCCTGATTGGTCGCTTAGGCCACTTTATCGAGCCGGCGATTGCGCCGCTCGGCTTTAATTGGAAGATCGGCATTGGCCTGCTGTCGAGTGTGCTTGCTCGCGAAGTGATGGTCAGCACCATGGGTACCCTTTACGGTGCCGATCCGGGGACGCAAGCGCTCAACCTGCAAACCGCACTGCACCACGACATGACGCTGGGCGGCGCGCTGGCGCTGATGATTTTCTTTGCATTTGCCATGCAATGCACTTCGACGATGGCCGTGGTTCGCCGCGAGACTAACAGTTGGAAGTGGCCTGCGGTGCAGTTTCTCTATATGCTTGCGCTCGCCTGGATCGCGGCCTTCGCGGTCAATCATCTAGCGATGGTGTTCTTCGGATAGATTGCTTTCAATTATGTTGCGGCGAAGCGCACTCCTCCATTCAGAGATAACTTTTGCAAGGCCCTAAGAAGTAGAAGAATCCTCCATACAGAGACCTCGATAGAGAATTTTCGCCTCACATCTTGACATAGGGACAGCATTGAATGTGGCTTTTACTTCCATTCTAGCGACGAAGGGCTGTCTCCAGGGACCCGGAAAGGAAAACGCCACTCGGCAGTATGGATTCTGTAGGGGGCAGAATCGAAAACGATGTAGCCGGTGAAGTCGTTCCCGGCCGGTTATTCACCCAACCATTTGTTTTGTTTTCTGTGGGGAGATCGTTTCGTCCGAGGGCGCAAATTCACAAGACGGAGCGAAGAGCCTCGTCGAGCTACACAAGTTTCGCTGCCGTATCAGCTTTGCGCAGCCCGCGAATCTTCCATATCCCGAGACATACGCCGATGGTTAGCAAAACTACGAACGCGCATAACATCGGGCTCGACCATTTTTGAAGACTTCCGGACCAGAGGCGGACAATTCTGCGTCCATACGTCGCGCCGAGCCAGGCGATGAAGGAGTATCTCAACCCGCGTGCGGCACCAAAGACTGCGAAGAAGCGGCCGCGCGATACTCCGAGCGCTCCAGATGCCAGGATAAACGGTTGGAGCGGAATGGGAGGTGGAAGCATAGCAGGAACGAAAACCGCCAAAACTGGATGATGCTCAACCCAAGCGACGATTCGTCTAAGCAGACGCGCTGGCACGTAGTGCCGAAGTGCTGCTTCGCCGCCTTTGTGCCCAATAGCCCAGGTGGTGTATCCGCCCAGGATGCTGCCTGCGACAGCACAGGGAGCCAGTAGCCAAGGATCGCCACTATGCGCCACAAGCCACAGCAGAAGCAAGTCAGTACTACCGGGAAGAGGGAGAGGAATGACTGAGGAATCGACCACCGCAACAGAGAAAAGGCCCGGCGCTCCAAGATGCGTGAGCCAGCGAGGTGCAATCGATGCATGCCGATTTGGCGAAGAAAATTGAGTCAGTTGCCGGATAAGAACAGTCATAAAGACCTGACCCAACCTTAGCGTTCGAATAGGGAAGTCTCAAATCAACAGCGGACGGTGGTTGACCTATTCAGTTTGCGCGGAGTGCAAGGTAAGCCAATAATATCGCCGCCAACAAAACATGCAACGAACGGGTTGCAATGCAAACATGGCCAACAGACCATCAAACGAGCGTAACTCTGCTTGTTTGAATTTAACAGAATTACAGCACGGGCATTTTCGGCGTATCCAAAGCGGATGCGGTAGCCAATCTGGCCAGTTCCGGTTTGCATGACTCATCTCGGTTATCCTTCCCGGTCATACTGACGCGCGAGCTAGATTGTGCGTTTCGCGGCTGGGCTCAAATTCGACTCCAGCCAGGAGAGCAAACAGCGGATACTGCCCGTGGCTAGCGCAATGCTGGTATCGGCCGCGCCGTAATAAAGACGGATAGTATCCCCGTCCGCGCCGACGGTCTGCCCGCACGGGAATACGACGTCATTGACGTCTCCACAACGCTCATAGGGTGCCTCGGGACCGAATATCCACGATATCCCACGCTGCAAACAGATCTCCGGCTTTTCAAGGTCGAAGAGCGCCAAGCCAAGCCGATAGATACTTCCTGATGCAGTTTGCCGCACGCCATGGTAAATTATCAGCCAACCTTTCGCGGTTTCAATCGGTGGAGAGCATAGCCCTATCTTGTTCGCATCCCACCATCCGCCGCGCCGTGCTTCGAGAATGATCTTGTGGCTTCCCCAATGACGCAAATCTGGCGAGTAGGATATCCACATATGAGCGCCGAGAGCTGTCATGGGACGGTGAATCAGCGCCCAGCGGCCGCCGATCCTCCGCGGTAACAGCGCAGCATCCTTGTCCTCGGGAGACATAATGACGCCGAATCTCTCAAAGCTCCGGAAGTCCTTGGTCAACGCCAGTGAGACACCGGGTCCGCCTCGCGCAAAGGAGGTATACGCCACGGCGTATTGTTCGAGTTCCGGAACGAAGGTGATGCGCGGATCTTCGATACCCCAGATCTCTTCCGGGAATTCCTGGGGATTTGCTACTAACGTAGGTTGAGGATCGATCCGCCAGTTATCGACACCATTCGTGGAACGCGCCGCGCAAAGATGCGACAAGCCGCTCCGGTCTTCAACGCGACACAGGAGCAACGTGTCTCCATCTGCCAGCAATACCGCCCCCGCGTTCAACACACTATTGATTGGGTATGGCCAGCATTCACGATTGAGAATCGGATTGCCCTGATGTCGCGTAAACAATGGCAGTTGAGAGCAAACGTTCGTCTTTGCTTGCTCAAGAGCAATTGGCTCAGCCGATTCCTTCTGTGCGGTGAATGGATTCAATAAATGACACTCATTCCCTGATTCAGTTCGTTTGCGCTTGCTACTTTAGCCGCCTGCATTTCAAGCAAAGCCATAAGAAAAGAGAGTGTAGATTCAGCTCCCTGATTTTCATTCACGCGGTCGGGATGAAGCCCGTCTCTGCAACCGCCTGTAATCGGGTCGTAAAGAGGTGCCTGCAAATCGTTCTTGCCTAAAAACCAACGAAATACGCGTTGAGCTTCCTCGCGCCACTGCCTCTCTTCAGTCAACCTGTAGACCTCAAGGCAAGCCGAGATTGTCGCGCATGCCTCGACAGGTTGCTGATCGAATCGCGCCTTTTCATTTCCTTCAATGAAGAATCCACTGGAACCGATCGGCACAAAGATCTCCCTATCGTCGCGGTGTTGCTCGGCAACAAGCCACTTCAGCGAATCCATTCCTGCCTCAATCATTCGCTGGTTGTCACTCCGCCATCCGGCCAGAATGAGGGCTTGCGATAGCCTTGCATTTGAGTAGGAGAGGCTCTTCTCAAACCATTTCCACGTTTCGGAATGACTCCTCTCGTAAATGTCAAGGAGTCGATTTGCCAAGACATTGCGAACCCCTTGGACGGCCCTGTCTCCAGGAAACCAATCCAGATATGCTTGCAGACCCAGGATTGAGAATGCCCAAGCTCGCGGGCTGGTGAAGTTGAGCGTGGCTGGGACTGCGGCTTCAAACAGTCTCCCTGCTGCTCCTCTCAATCCGGCGTTCCGCGAAGCCCCAAGCACCATTCCAAGCGACCACAAAGCGCGGCCGTGACTGTCGTCCGACCCAATCTCTTCAAGCCACTTCCGGTCATAAGCAAGAAAATTCCTGAATCTCCCAGTATCCGAATGAAAGGCAAGCCAGAGAAACGATAGATAGCGATGGGAAAGGGCTGGATAATCGTGTTCTCCCGGCAAGGTTTCATTTCTATCCAAAAGTATTGACGTAATCAGTGCGCGGGCATTGTCGTCGGTTGTGTAACCTTCGCGCGTGTTCGGCACGGAGAAAATGGCGTGCTGCAACATGCCCGTGTCATCCGTCATATTCAAAAGATGGCCGGGATTCAGCTTGGGCAGAAAGTCCACTAGCTCCATGACGGGATCGCCTTGTTGCGCAGCTCTCGGATGTAACGAGCGTTCAAACCTTGCGCGCTGAAAGCTTGCCATGTAGGCTCGCGCCGTCTTTGGCCAGGTCGTGCCACGGGAGTACAGATAGGCGCGCTTGCGCATGGCGTGCCGAGCCGCTTCGTTCTCCAGCAATTCGATAACCGCTCCTGCAATGGCGCCTGGATCGGCAAAAGGAACAATCACGCCCCTCTTCTCGGCGAGTAGTTCTTTGGCGTGCCAGTACGGCGTCGAAATAATGGCCTTTCCTGCCCCGAGGGCTATGGCCAGCGTACCGGAAACCACCTGCGCCTCCTGGAGGTAAGGTGTAATGTAGATGTCCGCCGCGCCTACGTGCTCTATCAACTCCTCAGTACTCACAAAGCGGTTGTTGAGAATTAGTTGGTCTGAGACTCCAAGCTCTTCCGCCAATGACTGTAACTGTTCGCGGTACCGCTCGCCTTCGTGCCGCCGAATATGCGGATGCGTCACTCCAGAGACGATGTAGACCACATCTGGGTGACGATCCAGAATCGCAGGGAGTGCGCGAATGACGTTTTCAATACCCTTGTTTGGAGACAGCAGACCGAAGGTGAGAAGAACCGACTTGCCCTCTGTGCCGAACTTGTCTTTGAAGTAGTTCGGATCCATGAAAGGGAGATCCGGGACGCCGTGTGAGATGATATCGATCTTTGCGCTCGGAACCGCATACACCTCGTGCAAGAGCTTGGCCGCTAATTCGCTCATGACGACAAGGCGATCAGAGAGCCGGGCGATCTCTTCGAGCACGGCGCGTTGATTTGTGTCTGGCTCTCGCAGAACCGTATGCAGTGTAGTGACAAGCGGCATCTTCAACTTTCGCAGCAAAGCTAGAATATGATGACCCGCTGTCCCACCATAGATACCATATTCATGCTGCAGGCAAACAAGATCGTTGCCATTGAAGTTAAGGAATTCCGCCGCCCGTTCGTAGGAGCCTAAATCTTCCTGTTCAAGTTCCAGACGCACCTGCTCCGGGTATTCGTAGTGCGATTCCGGGTCGTTGACCGGTATGGCAAACAAACGTCCGTGGCCGTATTCTGCTGCAACTGCGGCACACAAATCAGTAGTGAATGTAGCGATACCACACTGTCGTGGAAGGAAATTGCCGACAAATGCAACCCTTGTGGGCAACGGAAGGCTGCAGGCCTCCACGGTAACAAGATTCGAGACCATCTGGGATATACCGTTTGCCGGCGTTTCTGGATGAACGACCTCAATAAAAGACATATTGTCCAACTTCCTCTTGTATCTACATCAAAATCCGTCCCCGGTTATTCGTAAGTACAAGCGTGATGCCCGCATGAAACCTGTCCTGCTCGATCACTCTTTCCTTGACGATTTATCCGCCACGAAGCTCGATCAAGGTTGGATCGAAACGAGGTGACAGGATCCACGCGCGGCGCAGTGGACCTGGTATTCACACTACGACCGAGGAGTGTCCCGGAATCTCTTGAATCTGTGTGTCGCTTAAATTGGCAACGATCACGATCGCTGACACGGTTCCGCCGGGAGAAGAATGTTCAACTGAGAAATCGTCGGCAAAAACGGTCGCGTTCAACTCAATCGCGATATTCGTCATTGGCCGAACGTCTACGGCAGGCTTATTAACCTGTTCAACTAGGTGCAAGCCCCTGCTTTGACTTGAGGAGAAGTGCATCTTAACATCGCTTTTCTTGATGAGAGTCATCTCAACTCCAAACGTTCCGTTGCGTACTTGCACGGCACTCGTCTGGAGCGAAGCCTGGATGGCTGAAGGCGAGAAGAAGAATCCTTACATCCTACCTCGACTATACACAAGATGCAGGCAAACCACCTGCAACAGATGTTTGTGGAGGCCTGACAAGCCGCACTGTCACGTGGCTTGAAACGACTGAGAAAAATAAGATTCCTCTCCAGAAGCCAGCCGTGACGCATTACTCAAACCCAGCCGATAATCAGAAGAATCAGAACAATTACAAGAACAAGTCCCACTCCGCTGGACGGGTAGTATCCCCAACTCCTGCTGTGCGGCCAACGAGGCAATGCACCGAGAAGTGCAAGAATTAGAATCACAATCAGAATCGTTCCAAGCATTGGTTCCCCTCTTTCATATCACAATGCGGTCTCCGTCGAGACCGCATCTGTCAAGTCGCTACGACAGCGAATGTAGCGAGCGGTTATTCTAATTCAAGCTTCCAATCGTTGAATTTGCGGTGCTGCCGATTGCGTCCCCGGATACGACCAATTCAACTCTGCGGTTTTCCTGCCGGCCGGTGGAGTTATCGTTGGAGGCTACGGGCAATGTATTGCCGAACCCCTTCGCACTTACGGAGTTTGTCGGTACTCCTTCTTCCACCAGGTAGTCTCTGACCGTCCCCGCGCGATGTTCCGAAAGCTTCTGGTTCATATCATCGCCACCAACGTTATCGGTATAGCCGCCAACCTCGATGTTGAGTCCTGGATAGGCAATCAGAATTCCAGCAACTTTCGCTAGCTTCTCCCGCGCTCCCGGCTTTAGCGAATAATGTCCGGTGTCGAATAATACATCGGACATGCTAACGATTAGTCCGCGCGCGCTATCGCGAGTTACAAGAATCCTGTTCAGTTGCTCGGACAATTGAGCGCGCATTGCCGCCTTATCGGTAACCGCCTGGTGCTCTCCCCGCTGAGCATCTTGCGCGGCAAGGCGAGCTTGCTCTGCATCGGCCTGGGCCGCTGAGATTGCGGCTGCCGATACCGCCTGATTCGCAGCAAAGTCAGCTTGTGCCTTTGCCGCATCTGCCTGCGCTTTGGCGGTATCCAACTGCGCTTGCTCTTGTAGACGTGTGGCATCGTCAGCTCGAGTCTGCGATCTTGCCTGCGCGTCGCTTGAAGCCTGAAGATCGCTCGTCTGACGTAGTTCCTCGATCTTCTTGACGGCAATCTCCCGCGCATCTTCGGCAGTCTGCACTGTCTCTCGGGCTGCAGCAATCAGAGGCTTTCTGTCGATGTGCTTGTTTATTGCGAACGCATCGGCGCTGTTCATCAACTCGACGGCATGCTGGTAGCTCGCGCTTGCATACGTCTCCGCTCCCTCGGATTGAGCGATTCGCAGCGCATTCCGTGCCTCGTAGAATTCCAGCGGAAGGCTCGCACTGAGAACGACTGGATCAAACTTGTAGCCACTAGGAATGTAACCGCCACGCTCCATTAACTCGTACTTTGCATTCACCGCTTCGCTGGTTCCCTTCGTGTCTGCGCGAACAACGTTTTCGAGGACTACAACATTACTCGGTTGCCGGACGGCATAGTACGGTTCCGCAGTAACCACCAGAGCGAATGCCTGAAGGTCAGTGGTTGCGGTCAGCTTGCTTCTATCATTGTCGCCAACCAGAACTTCTCCCAGGTTTACTGCCCGACCTTCAGGTGATATGGCCCATAGGACATAAGTGAGATATTCTGCGCCAAAAGTTGAAGGAGATTGAAGGTTCCCAAACTCGGCCTCGACTTCCATGGTTCCACGCTTGCTCCGCACCTTCGCTTTGCCGTCCGCTGAAGGCAATAGAGAGGTGCCGGTAAGATCCACACTGGTGGCCCCGCTGCGATGTCGATAGTTGACTGCTTCAACCGAGCGATTGATCACGATAACGCGGTATGTTGACACAGGGCCTGCGGGAACGAGGACGGTTGTAGCTTGCGGATTAGCCTGAGCAAATGCGTTCAAGCTGAGTGCACTTCCAACTGCAAACAAAACTATGAGTTTCAAGATTTCTCCTGCCGGCAGAACTCTGCCGCTGTACGTTGATCTTGCGTTGCATTTTCGGCTAAAGTTGCTGCGGCCTCAGTTGATCGATTTCTCAATGCCCTACACGGAATTGACTGAGATAAGGAAAGAGCCCAAATACTCGCAGAAGCCACAGAACCACAGCAATTACTACGACGGCATTCAGGATTCCCTTAATCTGGCTTTGCATGGGGATGAAGCGGTTGACAAGCCACAGCAACAGGCCTACTACCGCGAGAGCTATTACAACGGTGACGAGAGGCATTTGATTTCTCCATCCATCACCTTTACTCTCTCAAAAAGACAGCCACTTAGATGAGCTACACTGCTCATGATAGACGGCGCGCGGTTGTCTTAAGTATCTGGTTGATGGCACTTACTGCAATTGGCCACGCGGGACCCACGCCAAGTCTCCACTCAAGACGTAAATGGAGAGCGCTGCAAACATAAGGATCGCTCCTGCCCAAAAGCGCCAGTCACGATGCATACGCCTCCAGTAAGGGCCGGGATCGGGCTCACCACTATCGCTGCTATTCCCTTCAAGATTGTGCTTACTTCCAGTCATCACGTCTCCATTTCTACAACATATTTGCTATGGGGTATAAGTTAGTGATTAGCCACAGCAGTAACCTGAACGGGCGGGCGAACATCCATTGTGGATGAGCTAGCCACAGGCTCCGTCTTATCCGCCGGTATCTCGGTTCCTGGCGGAAAAATAAGAATCTGGATTGAGCCCCAGTCCTCGTCCAGGCTCGATCCCGTCTGCTTTCCCAAGCCCAACGTCTTTAGCTGGTTGTCATCAAAGCCAAAGTTTTCGACCAGATAGTCGCGAACCACCATAGCCCTTGCCTCGGTCAGCACCATATCCTTTTGGGCATCGCCTTCCATGCCAGTCGAGGCAACTACGACTGCGAAGCCAAATTGATTGTGCGCCAGGAACTCGCCGCCGGCGTTGAGAGATTTCTGGTCCCGCAGTTTGGCGGAATTTCGGCCATCGAAGAGTTGTTTGGCCGCAAATGAGAATGATTTTGCAGGCGCGCCTTGGGGCAGCCCGCCAATCCTGTTCGCTCCCAGTTCAGCTGAGTCATCGTAACCACGTTTCTTGAAATATCCATTCAAAAGGAAGTTGTGTTTTAAAGCCTCCATATTCTCCTGAAAGTCCGTCACTCCGGTTTGCGCCTGAATCATCGTGGTCTGCAATCTAGCTGTGGTTCGTTCTAGGTTGCTGTAGAGCTGTTTATCGTTCACTAGTGCGCCTATGGTACCCTGACCCGAATCGATCTTGGCGCTAACCGAATTCAGATGTGCGGTTGCGAGAGTTGCGTTGTTAATAGCGAGTTGGCTGCTATCCAAGATGCCGCTAGTCTTTTTGAACAGATCAGACATTTCGAGAGGCGGTTCACTCTGAATGATTTCGCCATTCGCGACCTCGGCCTGTCCGGTTGAACCGAACGAAATGTCCATGAACTGATTGCCCAACACTCCCGCGGTCTCGATCGAAGCTACAGAGTCGCGCTTGATAATCTCGTGCGTTGATTTATCAAGGTCCATGACCACAGTGACTTGTTCGCCTGGCTTGTGCGGTAACTCGATGCTAAGCACGGTTCCGCTGTGAACTCCACCCACCTGCACGTCAGCTCCTGCGGCCAAACCTGACACATTGTCGAACTGCGCCCGCAGCTGATATGTGGAGCTAAACAGATACTCCTTGCTTCCTATGATGAAGACTCCGGCGGCAAGAATTGCCAGCGTCAGAACGATGAAAGCGCCCAGCCTTGCTACCTTCGACATATGTCCTCCTACGATTGCTTCAGAAATTCCTTCACAAACGCAATATCGCTTTGTTGAAGGTCTTCAAACCTGCCCTCAATCACAACGTTGCCCTGATCCAACAGGGCCAGGCGGTCGGCAATCGTCCGGGCGCTGTGCAGATCGTGAGTTACAACGATGGATGCCATCTCGCGCTCGTGCTGAAGCCTGAGAATTAGATTGTCAATTTCTCCTGAACTTATCGGGTCGAGACCGGCGGTCGGTTCGTCGAGAAGCAAAATCTCCGGCTCGAGTGCAAGCGCACGCGCCAGCCCCACTCGTTTTTGCATTCCACCCGAAATGTCGGACGGCATTTTTCCAGAGGCGGCTTCCATCCCCACCTCAGATAGCAATTGCTGCACCCTGTCCCTGCGCACGGCACTGGACATATCTCTCCGATGGTGTTTAAGCGGAAACGCTACGTTTTCGGCGACGGTCAACGAATCGTAGAGTGCTGCATGTTGAAATAGGAATCCCATCTTCTTTCGGATTTCGCCTAATCGATCGAGAGTCAGCCCCGCTATGTCCTGTCCGTGAATGCAAACCGATCCAGAGTCAGGCGTTTCGAGACCGATAATAAGCCTCAGCAGCACACTTTTCCCCGTGCCACTGCGTCCAAGCACGGCCATGGTTTCGCCACGATTCACGTCTAAGCTAATTCCATTAAGAACCCTGTGGCTTCCGAAGGTTTTGCGCAATCCCTTCACGGCGACTATCGGCACACGGCTCTCTTCTTGAGCGTCCCCTATTTTTGCCGGAATGTCATAAACTGTAGCCATACTTGTCTCACGAATCTTTGCGTTAATAGTTGGGGGTTAAGGAAAGACTACGAGGATGAATTTGACCAGCACGACGTCGGCAAGAATTACGAATAGCGATGCAAGAACCACCGAGTTTGTAGCCGCGCGGCCCACACCCGCAGCACCTCCGCGTGTGCGCATTCCCTGAAAGCACGCTATAAGTCCGATGATCAAGCCATATACCGCGGTCTTGAAGGTCGGCGGCAGGAACGCGTTGAAAGTCGCGCCATGAAATCCGTTTTCAATGAACTGGTTGAAGGAAAGCGGCTCAACGAGGGTTTGTGCAAACCAGCCCGTCAACAGCCCGCACGAATCTGCCGCAATAGTTAGAAGTGGCAACATCAGAATGCAAGCCAGAATTCGTGTCGCCGCCAAAAGTCTGTAAGGGTTGATTGCGGATGCCTCAATGGCGTCGATCTGCTCGGTCACTTTCATTGACGCCAGTTCCGCGCCAATGCCGGCGCCTACGCGCCCACTCACGATGAGACCAGTCATAATCGGACCCATTACCTGGATTACGGAGTACACAAGGGTTGCCGGAAACATCGATTTGGCGCCGAATCGGCTGAGACTATAGCGTGCCTCCATCGAAATCACAACGCCAATCGCCGCGCCTGCCAACGCGACCAAGGGCAAAGACTTCGATCCAACCTCGTCGAGCTGTCGAATTAGTTCACGCCACTCGAACGGAGGTGTCACCGCAGCTCTAAGCACTTGCCAGGAGAAGATGCCAAGACTGCCGAACCACTCGAAGAATTCGTTGGTCAGCTCTCCAACAGAACCTGCAACGGATGGCACGAGTGCGATTCGCCGATTGGGAACCGGCTGATTGATGCCTGCAACTGCAGTGATTGCATGTTCGCTCACTTGTTCGGCCCTTCGACGGAGGAGCCGTGCGCATTGTTCAGATGCATGCGATGAAGCAAGGAGTGTGGTCCGCTATAGAAGAACTCGAGAGCAAAGTTTCCGCTCATATATACCAACAGGCTGTAATTGCCTGTCCGGAATGCGTCCTTGGCATTGTACCGGCTTGGGTACCAGCCATAGACGGCGGTCATAGAGCCCGCATACGGTGAGACAAGAGCCGGGATAGAAAAGACACGGTGACCGTCCTCGCCGCGGCGAGCAGTCAAGGTTGAAGTCACGGCATGGCTCAGCCGCTGGAGTGTGCCTTGACAGTCGCAGCGGTAATACAATGCATCTTCCTTGAACGCTTCCGAGAGCCCATAGCGAGTGGTTGTGCTCACCATTGCAATGCCAAAGTCAGACCCAAATCTTTTGCCAAAGCCTTCGGCCCCTTGGTTCCACTCTGGCGGAGCATTGCTGAACTGGTTGATGCCGGCCACGATTCCAGAGCCGACGACGGGGTATGGACCGAATGCGTCGAAAACAAAGTTTCTGAATTTTGTCCTTTGCGTTGGACGAAGGTATGCCGGGTCAAATTGAACTGGAGATACACTTACTAACGTGTTGGAGGCGTCTTCCGTATACGGCAGAGCTTGCGACTCTGCGACCTGTGTTGGGCCCGCGAAAGATGCAAGCACCACGAGCGTGATCACTGCACCATGAATCCTTTTGACGAGAAGCAACCTGATCGATCTGATATTGTCCGTGGCTGCCATGCCAACGCGATAATCATGCATTGGCCTCTGGTTTCGTATGTGCATTGCCAAGGTCAAGGTTCGTTCTCCAATTGCCATTGCGTTTTTCATGTTGATATTGGAACTTAGACGTCAAATACTTAGTATCTGAAACATCTTGAACGATATTGCCAGAGTTAGAGCATTCGGGGATGGTCAGAGTAGCTCGCAGTAGCCTAGAGGCTTTCGATTTTCGACAAATAGTGAGCGAAACAGACCAGACATACTCGGAGCGAAAAGCGGAAGATAGAAAGTGTTTGAGTGTTATCGCTCAAACACAGGCCAATCTGCCCACAATGCGACACTAAGTCTTCGTAAAGTCGCTTGGGACTGCATTGCCGATGCCAAGATGCGAATTGCGCTCAGATACTCGTGTCTGAAGTCCGTTTTTCGCCACAATCACCGGTCATTTCCAATTTAAAAGTGGCTTTTTCTGGGGCGTTCACCCACCACACCGGCCAAACCTTTTAGAACAGGACGACATGCTAGTGAACAGAGTTACCGAGAGTACGTTCGACTGCGCCGCTTTTCTCGCGATTGCCGGCCTTGGCCGTAAGATCGTTGAGTTGGAACCGAAAGAAACGTTTTTCTCGCAAGGAGATGCGGCTAATACCATCTTTTATCTCCAACATGGGCGGGCAAAACTCACTGTCGTTTCGCAGATTGGCAAGGAGGCCACGATTACGCTTCTTTCGGCCAGCGACTGGGTCGGAGAGGAGTCGCTTGCATCCATCCCTGGGTTGCGATTGGCGACGGCTTCTGCGGTCAACTCGTGCAAGGCACTCAAGATCACCAGAGATGAGATGACCCGCGTAATGTATGAGGAACCCACGTTTGCTGACTTCTTTTTGAAGTTCATGCTGACCCGCAGCATGCGGACGCAGGCGGATCTTGTCGATCAGCTTTTTAATTCCAGTGAAAAACGTCTGGCGAGAATTCTGCTGCTGATGGCGGAATTCGGAAAACCAGGTGAACGGGACACCTTCATTCCTCCCGTTTCGCAGGAAACTCTGGCGGATATGATCGGTACTACACGCTCGCGTGTCAGCTTCTTCATGAATCGCTTTCGCACGCTTGGCTATATTAATTACAACGGCCGCATCCAGGTGAACAAATCTTTGCTCAATGTGGTTCTTCTCGACCAGTTGCCAGAGCACAACGCCCAAAAGCCGGTTCTTCCCTTAGTTGGAGCTATCATGAGGCCCGTCATTACAAAGGCTGAAGTTGTACTTGAGCCCGTAATACCGATCGTTAAATCCCTATTGAAACCAGTCATTCCGATTGTTGATGCGATGAAACGTAAACTTTCTCATATATCGGCTGAATGAGAAGACTCAATCCGAATATTGGGCCAATCTACCTCGGCATTTTCTGTTATGCGTGGGATAAATGCGGGATAGAATGGTGCATCAAATGGCGGTCCTCTATTTCCTATGCGCATAAACAACAAATCGTTCTGGAGCGGCGCCTATATAATGAAATGGATAGCAAGTCACAAGAGTTAGAGCGGACTTAGTGGTCAGGGAGACAATGCCACCGTCGGCCGGAGCGGTGATCTGTATCCAATCCACGTCGTACTTGGTGACTCCAGCAGCGGTCTGAAGGAGAATTTCGTCATCCTTGCGAATGTCTTTCAAGCCACGAAAATAGGTATCGCGGTGCCCGGCGATTCCGATGTTTCCATCTTCGCCCGGTAGGGCCGTTCCTTCGATATGACCAACTCCCAGCCGCAGTGTTTGCGATGTCGTTCCTTGCAGAACTACAACCGATACTCCGATTCTCGGAATCTCAATGCGGCCCAGAACATCTCCTTCTTTAATGAGCAAGTGAGAAAACGCTGTCTTATGCTGCTCTTCAGCATGAATTTGCTTCTCCAGTGTCAATTCGGCGCCTGCCTGGAAGAGCCTTGCACTGAATAACGTGAGCCCAACATAAGAAAGCGCCAGAATGCCGGTAATCATAAAAATGCGCTGCGTCCAACGAATGAATCGCTGGCCGCGTTTGTCGAAAGCCTCCAGTTCAGTTGTGCCTATCATGGCTGATCCACTCTACTGCCATTTGCTAGTGTAGCTAAAGGTAAGGAGTATCCAGCCCGTGTGCGAATCGATAAGCGCCCATATCCGGGTGAACTGACCTTCACTTCAACGATCCGATATCCGCCATCCAACTTTGGAATCGTAGGAACATAGGCCAACGTGTATTGATTGCGTATATCGCGGGCAATCCCTTCACAGATTAATGGAATCTCTTTTGAGGACTGCGGGAAGAACGCTTCACCGCCTGTCTCCTTCGCGAATCGTCTGAGCACACCCGGGTTTCGGTCGTCGTCTTGCCCGTCGAAGATACCGATCGTGTAAATGATGGCATCGGACTTCTTTGCCATCTCGATAACCTGGTTCAGACTGTGCTTGCTCGCATTGTCGCCACCATCACTGATCACGATAAGAACTTTCTTGTCGCATTTACCTTGTTTGAGGTGATTGAGGGCTGTGGCAATCGCATCGTAAAGTGCGGTCTCACCAATTGTCCTAATTGACGCGAAGGCGAGTTGTAACTGGTCTTGCTGACCAGTGAACGGAATATCCACTGGTAAGCCAAACGACACGTGCTCGTTGAAGTTGACCACGAACATCTGGTCCTCTGGATTGCTTGAATGAGCGAAGGATAATCCCGCTGCAATTACGTCAGCTCGTTTCGGCCCCATGCTTCCGCTGTTGTCGATCACCAACCCAACTGTAACTGGAATATCTTCGTGGCTAAAATGTTTGATCGATTGTAGAACGTGATTTTCATAAACCTGAAAATCGTCTTTGAAGAGTCCGGAAACAAGCGCGTTGTGGCGGTCGAGAACAGTCGCATTCAGGATGACCAGATTTGCGTCTACACGAAGTGTGTAGTTGCCGTTTGAGCCATCTTGCGAAGAAATGGGATCTTGAGACTGAGCAGCAGGTTGAGAAACTGAAAGAACAAAAACAATCAGGCACAGGACCAGATATCTGGATGTCAGGTTGATAAAAATTGCGGCCCAGAAGTGCCTTGGAGCGGATAGGTCGACTCGTATCTTGAGGGGTGTCTCAAACGTACTCATCTCCCTCATCTGGCTCTTCCTTTGAAATGGTCGGCTGCGTGCTGACAACAGATCGGCCTTTGTGTAACTGCAAACAATGGAGGCGATACTCGCGCACCGCTTCCATTGCTGGGTTATTCTGATCAACTCGAACGGCGAGGAAAGTTACCCGGAACTGTAGTTCTTTTGGATTAAACGGACTTTTTAAGAAGTCCGGAAACCAGGAAGCCAGCGGCAAGTAACATCATTCCGCACATTCCAATCAGGCCAAGATTGCTGGCAGTTTTAGGCAAAACAGCAACGAGCACAGGCCCCGGTGCGGGAGTGGCCGTGACGACCAGCGCTGGAGGCGCTTCAACTACCTGGGCAACATCAACTGATTCGCCAGCCGGTGTGACTGCTTCTAGCGGTGCTGCTTTCAAAGCCTCAATCGGCGCTGCAACCAACACCGCGGGGGTCGAAAGCACGGTCTCATTGGTTTCCTTGGCCAATTGAATAGCCTTGGGCCTTTCATAGACAAATTCCTCGCCCCATTCACGGCCCGGATAGAACCATGCCCTCAGGGCCTCAGGCTCTCCTGCTGGCCGCTCCCTAAAAGTGATCGTTGTCTTGTCGGTAGCTTTCAACCGATAGTTGGGAATAGCAAGGATGGTAGTGAAGACATGAGTTTCGTCCTCGCTTAGTATCTGCACAATGTGACGGTCCGATTGCGAGTCCATGACCTTGAAGACATAGGTGCCCGCGGGCAACACCTGGGCGCCAACTCCCGGAACTTCGATTGGTCCGCTGAAGGTGATGACAGTTTTTCTGTTCCAATCGTCGGCATTTGCTTTTGGCGCGGCGAGTACACAGAGCACGGTAAGGCAGAGTCCTATTCCTAAGCCTTTGAGTAGTGTCATTGTTTCTCCAATATCTCTCCGACTCACTCGCACGGCGGTTATTATGCGGCCTCTTTATGTTGTCGGGTTCACAAGAGTTCGCATGCCGGAGACTCCGGCAGCCATCAATCCGTGGCGTGTACTGAAAGCAGTATTGCTTATAGATAACTCAATAGCTGACCAATATTGACCTCATGAGATAAAGCTCGCATGGCGTACTCCCCGGCTCAATGCACGAGTTCAATCTTGATGGGGAATAAGCAACTCTAAGAAGAGTGATCTCGATTATACCAACCCCAGAGAGTATTCGCAGGCTTGAAGTACTTGTAGCGTTCATAATAATGGCCGCATTCGAGTCAGATTTGCCTTCAAAAGGTCGATCGAGACATATAAGACGGTGATTCTTATTGCTCAGACTGGGGCGACTGGGGAGCTTAGCGTGAAGAATGTAAGGGTAGGTCGAGGTTATCTGCCGCATACGCTCAGCGAACTGATACGCGTATTTACGTACCCTTATGGTAGCTGCTGTTGCTGGAATGTTCTTTACGGCTGCACACAGCATCCAACGCAAATTCAGCCATAGCAGACACCTTTAAGGAGGTTTTTTATGCGTGGACTCAAAACATTTCTCGGTACGACGGCATTACTCGCAGGCTTGGTCTTGGTACCATCGGCCAAAGCGCAACTCGTGGTCGACATCGGCGTTCAGCCCGTCTGTTCCTATGGATATTACGGATACGCGCCTTACTCCTGCGCACCCATGGGTTATTACGGTCCAGGCTACTTTTATAACGGTATCTTCCTGGGCATGGGACCTTGGGGCGGCTGGGGCTATAGCCATGGCTGGGGCGGGCACCGCTTCGTCAATGAGGGCGGCGGAAGCTACCACGGCGGACCTGGCCGCGTAGCCTATCACAGTAATGGTGGTGGGGCAGCTCGCCGCGGCGCAGCTGGAGTACATCCGGCCGCTGCACATGGCGCACCAAGTCACCCTGCAGCAGCGAGGCCAAATGAATCCCATTCGGGAAGCGCACATCCGAGCGCGCCACATTCCGCAGCTCCGCATAGCGAAGGCGCTGCTCATGGCGGTGGCGGCGAACACAGGTAGGTCTCGGCTTAAACAGGCAACTGTTAGACCAGGAAGCGGCGAAGCTCAACGGCTTTGCCGCTTTGCATTTGGTTTCAATACCGTTCAAGCCGTCAAGCCTGGTATCCATCCCAAGCCCTCTATGCCCTCCGCGACAATGCCATATTGGAATGGACGGCATAGCGATGTTTATCGACTCGCCGATGCATAATCCACTTGGGAGTCTTGATCTCGTTACCGTCTCCCTGAAGATTTCCGAATGCCGGCCGCATTGCTCAGAACTTGTACACGAAGCCAAACGCGGCGCGCGAATTGCGGCGCATATGCGGCGAGCAACCCGAGATCGGCGTGCATGCATCGCCAGACCCCACCGGATATATAGGCGCGACAAACGATGAGGCGATGTCGTCGCCCGACGCGCGCAGGGAAAAGTGCGGGCTAAGTTTGTACTCCAAGCCGGCACCGAATCCCCCTGCAAACGAAAGCTTGGGGTAGGCATTTTCGCCGCCAGTGTGTTCTCCTCCCAGCAGCACATGAAAGAAACCGTCTAGGTGCTCATAGAGATTCGCATGCACCACCGGGCCCAAAAGGACAGTATCCACCGATGGGGTGCAGGACGCTGACGAGGGGCACGGATTACCTGAACTGATCGCGTAGGAATAGGACGCTCCATCGGCCGTGAGACCGAAGAACCTGCCCCAATCGCGGGTTATCGAGAGGTCCACGCCCTGCAAGCCGTAGCGAGACTGGTTAACTTGGTTAAGGCTGGTGTAGCCGTATCCGGCGAAAAACTCGTACTTGTAAGTAGTTTCAGCCCGCTCAGCGGGGGCTGCTCCGCGACCGTGGATGATCTGACTCGTGGCCAGCATGGGCATGAACGCGACCAAAGCCACGGTCAGAATCAAAAGCAGCAACTTCCTCTTCAATTTGGGACTCTCCTCGATACCTTGCATTGTCTACTCTGCCGCTCTGGGGTCTGCCCCATTGAGCAAACGCCGTGACTTTGATCGGCTACCCTCATAGACTATCCTCTCGACCCCGGTTCGATGAAGTCCTGGCCGGATCGTGTTGCGGATTTCGCTCAACACCCCTGCACCTGAACTCCTTCGGAGAGTCGCAGCAGCTTCCCCGCAACTCACCCTCATTGTGACGGCGATTCCTTTGAGAAGATAGCGCCCGATCACCTCAGGAGAAAACCCGCGCCAGCAATTCGCAATTCTTCCAATGCACAAAGCCGGCCTTCAGGCTCTCGGCCAAAAGTGCTCCTCCGAGCAGACGCGCAACCGCTGAGCCGCGTCCTCGGGGGTGATGTCCCGCTGCGGCATACCAAGCATTTCAAAGCCCACCATGAATTTGCGCACCGTTGCCGAGCGAAGCAGCGGAGGATAGAAGTGTGCGTGAAAGTGCCACTCCGGGTGCTCGCTGCTGTTCGTCGGCGACTGGTGAAAGCCCATCGTGTAGGGGAAGCTGGTTTCGAAGAGGTTATCGAATCGGGTTGTCAGCCGTTTCAGTGCGTCAGCCAAGCCGTCCCGCTCTTCCAGGTTCAGTTCCGGCAGCGCGCCCAAATGGCGGCGGCTCACCAACAGTACCTCGAAAGGCCACGTAGCCCACCAGGGAACCAGGGCGGCAAAGTGCTCGTTCTCGAAGATGATGCGCTCATCTGCAGCCTGTTCTGTGGCAAGGTAGTCGCACAGCAGGCAATGGCCTGTGCGGGCAAGGTGTTCGTTCTGGGCGCGTGTCTCGGCTGCCGGCTCATCGGGGACAAAACCTGTAGCCCAAATCTGACCGTGGGGATGCGGATTGCTCGCGCCCATCATCGCCCCACGATTCTCGAAAATCTGCACGTACTCGATCCAGTCCAGGCCGCTGAGTTCCTTGTACTCCGTAGTCCATGCGTCCACCACGCGACGAATCTCGCTGCGAGTCATGCGGGCCAGGGTCAAGCCATGGTCGGGATGGAAGCAGAGCACCTTGCACAGTCCGCGAGCTGGCGAGACCACCAGCAGCGGCGAGCCCGAAGCCTCCGTCGCCGTTGGGACTTCCGGCAGCAAGGCGGCATAGTCGTTAACGAATGAGAAAACACTTTCATACGCCGGGTTTGCCGCCCCGCCTGCCCGCCGGTTGCCAGGGCAGAGATAGCACTGCGGATCGTATGCAACCGCCGGGGGCACGGCCTTCTGGCCCACTTCGCCCTGCCACGGCCGCTGTGTCCGGTGCGGCGAGACCAGCACCCAGGACTGCCGCAGCGGATTCCATCGCCGATGCGGGTACTGCCACTTATTTTCCACACTTACTCCTAGTTTTCTGACCGCATAATTTTGCATCTGTAGCGCCGGTCTCCTGACCGGCTGTCGTGCGGGTCTCCAGACCCGCATTTGGTACGAATTCATACGGCCAGAGACCTAGTGCCATGAGTTGTTATTTTCATTCAGCAATTACACTGTCATCCTGAGCGAAGTCGAAGGACCTGCTTTTGCCTTTCATCCTGAGCGAGCATACCTACAATCGTCCGTCATCCTGAGTAAACATCAAGTTTAACTGTCATCCTGAGCCAGCATCAAATTTGACTGTCATCCTGAGCGAAGTCGAAGGACCTGCTTTTGCCTTTCATCCTGAACGAGCATACTTAAAATCACCTGCCCTCAGCATAGTCGAAGGAAACCCGCATTTTTACCGCTCAATTCTTCAACGAGCTACTGATCCAAGGAGCCACTGAGTAAGCCGCATGAAGCGGACCTTAACCCCTAAGGGAAAGCCGGCCGCGTATCGAAAGACCTATGCAGATGTTTCCTGATTTAATTCTACCGCGATGAGGAACCCGCCTATTCGCCGGGAAGCAGTAGCGGCAAAGTCAGGTTCGAGGCTGGCTCAGGGCGGCTGCGCGGAGCTTTCTTGAAGGTCGCATCGCGGCGGTGCAGCGTGAGTTTCCGGCAGGGGTGCGTGACGGCGCGTGGGCCGGGTTGTTACTTTCAATCAACCGCTGAGGTCGGCGAGATTGAAGGATACGAGTGCCACCCTTGTGGCTGAGCCCATTTTGCAG
>Ga0187847_10000911_pt1 | contig 28878 bp, 22 predicted proteins | sample June2016WEW_4_10_FD_132458 | JGI IMG/M metagenome (GOLD analysis project Ga0187847, IMG submission 132458) | Peatland microbial communities from SPRUCE experiment site at the Marcell Experimental Forest, Minnesota, USA - June2016WEW_4_10 | ecosystem: Environmental > Terrestrial > Soil >...
CATGTCACTTGCCATCGGGCGCCGGAACAAAGTCGGGCAGAATGCGCGCTGTACCACGAAACAGACGATAGCCTGAGAAATCAATCTCGTTGAGCATCGTGATGGTTGTGGCGCCCTTGACCATCTGGATCATGTGGTTTTCGGAATCGTAGACGTAGCTGTTGCCGTTGGCGGTTCCGGTGACGTTGCCGTTGGGGGTGGCCCAGGTCTGGATTTTCAGACCTGGGAGATTCGAAGGCCGGCTTCCTGCTATCCCATGTCTCAGAATCGAGATGTGGGGAACCCGCCAACCCCGCAGGGAATCAACTCAACTGGTTTGGGAAGGAAGGATGGAGGGATCTCGCAGCTTTTGTACCCACACCGGATCTGCCTCGTACATCGCATCTCCAACATCTTGCTGATGTGCTCCCATTTCAATAAGAGTCCTGGTCAATTGACGTCCGCGCATTGGCGTTGTTGTGCGCCAGTCTGCAGAAACGTCCGGGGGCGTTGCCGATGCGACATATAGGTCGTCAGAAATTCTGGTTATCGATATCGACATGTTGCCTCTTGCTTTCTATGGAATGTAAACCGGCGTTTTGGGGTATGCGCGACGAGCGATCTGGCTCAACTCCAAGACGTAAAAAGGACTGGTCGGCCCCGGATAGTTTCTCCGACCGGGAGCCGGGCCGCCGTCCAAGATTTTGCACCCTTGATCCATAACCTTGTTTATCCACAATGTGTTATTCCACATCCACATCTCTTCTGCGCGTCCGGCGGAGCGTAAACCCCTGCACCGATGGATACGGCATACGGAACCATCCGGTTCCTCATATCTTCACCGATTACAACGGCGCCAAGACTTCCACCAAGCTCAGGTGAGCATTTCTTCTTTTCTTGAACATGACACTCATCGACTTTTTCAATCGACGCACTCTTTCCACTCCCTGTTTCAATTCCCCAATGGACGACTGATTCTGCATCGCTCCCAAGCAGTTCAACGTCACACGCAAGGGTATGGCCGAAGGCTTGGACAACACCCGGAGTCTTCGCTACGCCGATCGAAATGGCTACCGCTGCTCCCGCAAGCCCGATCCATTCTCCTGCGGCTCCGCCTGCTCTTCCCGTCGTGGTCTCTGCGCGACCAGTTGGATCAGCCAAGTTGATCGGATCCCCTCCAGCATAGTCGTACTTGTGCAACGTAGCTGGGTCGGTTGGAACGCCATCTTCCGGATCTCTGCTTAGGAGCCGGCCCGTGAGCGGATTCATCCAGCGTGCCCGCAAGTAGTACAGGCCTAGGTCCGGGTCGTACTGTTCGCCGCGACGGTGCGCCCCGCTATCATCTGTCACCTGTCATCTGCCATCTGTCCCGATCCAGGTGATATAAATCACTCTTCAACTCCATACATCTGAACGAATTTGCAACGCCTGTGACGCAGCGCACAGCGACCTGTTATTTCGCGTAAGTACCGTCGCTCCAGTTAGCCGGCAAAACTCCCGTGGACCTTTGGGTGTGTTCTCGTCCCGCGGGAGTTTTTCAGCCGGCGTGCGCATGGCAAGCGAGGTAGGGCATGGGTCAGTCAATTTGGAATTCAATGCAGCAGAAGGGTTACAGCCGCAGAGACTTTCTTCAATTCTGCGCCGCAGCTGCAACCGTGGCAGGGTTCGGTCAATCCGGAATGGCACAGGTTGTCTCGGCCTTCGAGAAGAAAGATAAACCGGCTGTAGTTTGGATGCACTTCCAGGAGTGCACCTGTTGCAGCGAGTCCTTCATCCGCGCATCGCATCCCATCGTTCTCGATGTACTGCTCGATGTGCTCTCGCTCAACTACACAGAAACCCTCATGGCTGCCTCCGGATTCCAGGCGGAAAAAAGCCTCAACGACACCATCCAGAACAACAAGGGCAAGTACATCGTGCTCGTTGAAGGTGCGGTTCCCACGGGCCACGACGGCGTCTATTGCATGATTGGCGGCAAGACTGCGGAATCGATTCTGCAGACCGTCGCCAAGGATGCGGCCGCCGTCGTGGCGTGGGGCAGTTGCGCTTCAAATGGTTGCGTCCAGGCCGCCAAGCCCAACCCCACCGGCGCCACGCCGATTCACAAGCTCATCGACAAGCCGGTCATCAACGTGCCCGGTTGCCCGCCCATCGCCGACGTCATGATGGGCGTCGTAACCCACCTTCTCACCCTCGGCCAGCTTCCCGCGCTCGACAGCCAGGGCCGTCCAAAAGAGTTCTACGGACGCCGCGTCCACGACACCTGCTATCGCCGTCCCAACTACGACGCCGGCCTCTTCGTCGAGTCATTCGACGACGAGAACGCGCGCAAAGGCTATTGCCTCTATAAGATGGGCTGCCGCGGTCCGGTCACTTACAACGCCTGCTCGGTCATCAAGTGGAATGAGGGCACAAGCTATCCCATCCAGTCTGGCCATGGTTGCATCGGCTGCAGCGAAGAAGGTTTCTGGGATAACGGTCCGTTCTACCAGCACCTGGCCTCGTTCCCCGGCTTCGGCATTGAAAGCACGGCGGACACAGTCGGCACGGTTGTGGGAGTGGCCACGCTGGCCGGAGTTGCGGTTCACGCGGTAGCCACCAACATACGCAAGCGCCCCGTCATTGCCGAAGTGCACGCTGACGATCAGAAGGAGATTTGAGGGATTATGACACGTATCGTCGTCGACCCTATTACTCGTATTGAAGGCCACCTGCGCGTTGAGGCAGTGGTAGAAAATGGCGTCATCACGGACGCATTCAGCTCTGGCACCATGGTCCGGGGCCTGGAAAAGATCCTCATCGGCCGCGATCCCCGCGACGCCTGGGCCATCACTGAGCGCGTCTGCGGCGTCTGCACCACCGTGCATGCCCTAACCAGCGTGCGTGCGGTTGAAAGCGCACTGAACATTACTGTGCCTCCAACCGCAGAAATCATCCGAAATATCATGATGGCCACCCTCTACATCCAGGACCACGTGGTGCATTTCTACCACTTGCACGCACTCGACTGGGTCGACATCGTCAATGCCCTCAAGGCCGACCCGAAGAAAGCCGCGGAGTTGGCGCAGTCCTTCTCCAAGTGGGACAAGAACACGCCGGCTTATTTCACCGACGTGCAGACCAAGATCAAGGCCTTCGCTGCCAGCGGCCTGGGCATCTTCGCCAACGGCTATTGGGGCCATCCGGCTTATAAACTTCCTCCGGAAGTGAACCTGATCGCAGTCGCTCACTATCTCGACGCCCTTGAATGGCAGAAGGAAGTCGTCAAGATCCACGCCGTTTTCGGCGGCAAGAACCCACATCCGAATTACCTCGTCGGCGGTGTTCCCTGCTCTATCAACATGAATGAAGTAGCCGCCATCAACTCTGAGCGGCTCAATCTTGTCTCCCGCCTTATCAGCCAGGCAGATGAGTTCGTCAACGAGGTCTACATCCCGGACCTGCTTGCGGTGGCCTCTTTTTATAAGGACTGGGCGAGTTGGGGCGGCGGATTGCCCAACTACATGAGCTATGGCGAATTTCCAACCAAGGGCTATGGCCAGCCTGAGTCGTTTAAGTACCCGCGGGGTGTGGTGCTCAATCGCGATCTCAGTACGGTTCACCCGGTCAATCCGCGTGACTCTCAGGAGATCAAGGAATATATTTCCAGTTCCTGGTACACCTATGAAGGCGGCGACAATGTCGGCATTCACCCGTGGGCAGGCGAAACGAGCCTGAGCTACACCGGGCCGAAACCGCCTTTCGAAACACTTGAAGGCCACCAGAAATACTCATTCCTGAAGACTCCGCGCTGGAAGGAAAGTGCAATGGAGGTTGGCCCGCTCGCGAGGCTGATCGTCGCATATGCCTCCGGCCGCACAGATGTTCAGGAGTTGGTGAAGGACACACTGGGCAAGCTCAACGTGCCTGTGGCAGCACTGTTCTCCACGCTTGGTCGCACCGCGGCTCGCGGATTGGATGCGGCACTAGCCATGGGATGGCTCAAAGAGTTCTACGGCCAGCTTATGGAGCGCGTGAAGATCAACGAAGTCTCCACGTTCAACGGCGAGTTCTGGGAACCGAAAAGTTGGCCGGCGGATGCAGAGGGTGTCGGTCTCACTGAAGCTCCTCGCGGAGCGCTGGCGCATTGGATCAAGATTCATAACGGCGCCATCGAGAACTATCAGCTCGTCGTGCCAACGACCTGGAATGGCTCTCCTCGCGATGCTAAGGGGCAGCGTTCGTCCTTTGAACAGGCGCTAATCGGCACACCCGTTGCGAAGATCGATGAACCCGTCGAGATTCTCCGCACCATCCATTCTTTTGACCCGTGTCTGGCCTGCGCCGTGCATTTGTACGATCCGCAAGGACGGCACCTTCACCAGGTTTCATTCGAGTGACGCCCATGAGCGCTTCAGGCATTGGTGCAGGCAGAGGAGTACCGCCGGTTCACGAGCATCCGGTCGATTATCGGCGAATCTATGTGTGGGAACTGCCCGTGCGCGTTTACCACTGGATCAACGCGGTCGCGCTGGTGGCTCTCTGCATAACCGGCTACCTGATTGGGGCTCCGTCCAGCCCATTTTACGCGGCCCAAGCCTATCAGCAATATTGGTTTGGCTGGGTACGCTTCATCCACTTCCTATCAGCGTTCGTTTACGTCTTCAACTTCCTGGCACGTCTCTATTGGGGCTTCGTGGGCAATAAGTACGCACGCTGGAGCGCTTTCTTTCCGCTCAAACGGACGCAGCGGCAAGAGATTGTTGAAGTCATCAAGGCTGACGTGCTTGAAACCAAACTGCACGGGCCCATCTCTACAGGACACAATGCGCTGGCAGGCCTCATTTACTTCTTCACCTTCCTCGCGTTCGTCTTTCAGACCATTACGGGCTTCGCGCTCTACTCCAGCATGAGCAACTCGTGGTTGCCGCAGATGTTCAACTGGATCGTTCCGCTGATGGGCGGTGAGTTTGGTGTGCGCTTCTGGCACCATACGTTCCTTTGGTTCTTTGTCACCTTCATCATCATCCACATTTATCTCGCCTTCTATCACGACTACATTGAAGGCCGTGGCACCGTATCATCGATCATCGGCGGTTGGAAATTTGAGCGGGAGAAAAGTGACAAGTAGCAACCAATCTATTGGCTACGTGAAGACGCTGGTCCTCGGCCTCGGCAACATCCTTATGGGCGATGAAGGTATTGGCGTCTATGCGGTTCGAGCCCTTGAACAGCACCAGCTTCCTCCCAATGTGGCGTGCCTGGACGGTGGCACCGGCGGCTTTACGCTGCTGGAGCCGCTTCAGAATGCCGACCGCATCATCCTCATCGACGCGGCCGCGGACGACAGCCCTCCGGGGACCGTCACCCGGACGACTCCTCGCTTCTCCCGCGACTATCCGCCCACGCTCACCGCGCACGACATAGGTATGAAAGACCTGTTAGACATGTTTTATATTCAGGGCGGCGAGCACGAGATTGTTCTCTATGCAATTACCATCGATCCTCGACAGCCCATCCGCATGAGCCTCTCGCACGAAGGAGAAGCAGCCGTTGCCGTAGCTGTGCAGGAGATTCTGAGAGAGCTCCGAACCGACCGTTTGGCCACTGCTGCCGCCTGATTTCCCCATGCCTCGCTGGCCGTCCGTTCTGCTCACTGTCAGTAGCAGGCCAATGAGCCTCCCATTGGCTCCATGTGCGTGACTACCCTGCGAGACGGCTCTGAGTGAGTGCGATCGGTAATCCCACGCAAAAAGACATGGATGGCTGGAGCGTGTTTCAAAAACCCGCTTTGTATCGGGCACGACTTCACAGCTTGGTGAAAAACTCCGCTTTGGGCGCGCTTTGTATCAGGGCATGACTTTAGCCGTGCCGCAAGCGCAATGCGCTCAATGTCGGGCTTTAGCCACTGCGCCATGTTTTTCTAGAATTCAGCCTCAATGCTCGTCTTTTTCACCAAGCTGTTCAGTCGTGCCGAAAAGGGCCGGAATGACGAGGGTTCTAACCCCTGAGGGACTGCCCCACAAACACAACGACTATTTATGAAACACGCTGTAGCTGAGTGAGGAATGCATTGATGGAGAATGACCGTTTGGGAGCCCTGGATAAAGGGACCACAATGCGGCTCATGACCAGATGCACTGTGATGCCGTAGAGGATCCCGAAAAGCACGGGCCGACCCAGACTGACTGGCAGGCTCCGACTCATCGCGTAGTAAATTGTGGCCACGATAGACGCAATCCGGAAGTGGAACAGAAGACCGATGCCGGCGGTCCTCATACCTCCATTAAAGGCCGAGGGTCCAAATGCCCCACTGGCAATGAACTGCAAGAGCGATTTGACAGAGACACCCTGCGAAGCCATGACGGTCGCGGGGACCGATATATCCAGAACTCGTGCCAAGAACGCACTTAGTGCAATGATCTTCGCCGAAACCATTACCACCCCGCTGGTTCTTATCTGGTGTGCCACTCGTCAAAGAGGATGACGAAAATCCATCTGGGCGAAAGGACGTGGAGCGCTCTTATTGCGCGGGGGCCGCAGAGGCAGACCACTCCAGGGTCACAGATAACCTGGAAACGGACTTTTGATCCACAGATTCAGCCCGGTCTATTGCGTTCTTCTCAAAGCATTTGCATTTCGCATAATCCACGTCTATCATCTTTACATGGTCAGTATGCCCTGTTGTCGCCTCTGTACGCAGCTTCGCGCGCGCGGGTGATCTGGGTCTGACTATCTGGTCGAAATTCAAGATTCCCCCAAATGCCCGCGATACAGCTATAGCTGCCGCGGGATTTCTGTTTTGATGAGAAAAGGACACAATGTCTCAAGCTGCCCCTGAAAAGGAAACAAAGGCCCAACGCGCCGAACGGCTCAAACGCGAAAAGAACCCGTGGGCAGCCTTCGACGAGGTGCGCGTCTTCGCCCGTGAAGGCCGCTCCAGCGTCGTCCCCGAGTGGGCCGCCTTCTACTTCAAATGGTGGGGCATCTACACGCAGGGCGATGGCGTTGGCGCCACGGGCGGCAAAGGCGGAGAAGGCCTTGCCTCCGATTACTTCATGATGCGCATCGCCATTCCCAACGGCATTCTCTCCGCCAATCAGCTGCGCGTCATCGGTAACCTCACGCGGAAATATGCCCGCAACCTGGCCGACATTACCGTCCGTCAGGCTATCCAGCTTCATTGGCTCACGATTGAATCGCTGCCCGAAGTGGTCGACGCGCTCAACGCAGCCGGACTCTCGCCGGCAGGAGCCTGCGGCGACGTAGTGCGCAATGTGACCGGCTGCCCACTGGCCGGGGTTGCTGGGGATGAAATCATTGACGCCTCTCCGCTGGCCCTTGAAGTCGCCCATCTGCTCAACGGGAATTCGGAGTTCTATAACCTTCCCCGCAAGTTCAAGATCTCCGTCACCGGCTGCCCGTCCTGGTGCAGCAATCCGGAGATCAACGAAATCGGTCTCACTGCGACAAAGCATAACGGCGATATCGGTTACACTTTGCGAGTCGGAGGCGGTCTCTCCGCCGATCCCCATCTCGCCGTTCGCCTCGATGCCTTTATCCTGCCCGATCAGGCTCTCCGTGTTGTTCGCGCCGTTGTTGAAATCTTCCGAGATCAGGACAGCCTGCGCGAAAGCCGCGACCGCGCTCGCCTCAAGCACTTGTTCCTGAAGCAAGGCTGGACCACGGAGCGCTTCCTTGCCGAACTCCAGTCCCGGCTTGACTTCACACTTCTTCCCGGCGTGCCTGAGCAGATTCCAGATGACGTCTTCCGTGATCACGTCGGCATCCACGCACAACGTCAGCTTGGTCTCAGCTACGTTGGCGCATCTGTCCTCCGCGGCCGCCTGACAGGCGATCAGCTTGAAGCTGCCGCCGACCTGGCTGAGCGCTTCGGCACCGGTTCCCTCCGCACCACGGTCTCCCAGAACCTCATCTTCATTGACATCCCCAACAACAAAGCCGTTGAACTGGTTCGCGAACTTGGCAACCTCGGTCTTCATGTTGAAGGATCTGCATTCTGGCGCGGCGCTATCGCCTGTACCGGCACCGAGTTCTGCAAGCTCGCAATCTCAGAGACCAAGGCATTCACCCGCTGGCTTGTCGACGAACTCGAAGAGCGCCTGCCGGGCTTCGATCAGCAGCTCAAGCTCAACGTCACTGGTTGCCCCAACAGTTGTGGCCAGCACTGGATTGCCGACATCGGCATCGAGGGCAAGAAGATCAAGCACGATGGCCAACTCACGGACGCCTTCTACTTCTGCCTCGGTGGCGCAGTGGGCAAGCACGCAGCCATAGCGCGCCCCGTTGGCTATCGCTGCCCTGCGCAACTGGTCCCCGACGCCATCGAACGCCTCCTGCGCGAGTACCTGTCCGACCGTCAGCCCGATGAGAATCTGCGCGCCTGGTTCAGCCGATATTCCAACGACGAACTCCGCGCCTATCTCGCAGGCGAAGTCTTAGCAGCAGTCGAGCGCGATCTTCCCACTGGCCGCGTCCCACACGGAGTAGCAGACTGAAGATGAATTCATGAGCATGTTGCCGATCTTCCTCAAACTCGACGGCCGCCGCTGCCTCCTCGTTGGCGCGGGCACAGTCGCGTTCGACAAGATTGGTTCCCTGCTCAAGACCGGCCTACAACTCCGCGTCGTCGCCCCCAACGCGCACAGTGAAATCCGCCAGTTAGCTGCGGAAGGCAAGCTCGAATGGATTCAGCGCGTATTTGAGCCTTCCGACCTCGATGGCAACACGCTAGTCATCGCCGCCACCGATTCACCTGAAGTCAATGCGACCGTTTATCGTGGATCGGTCGAGCGCGGCATTCTGTGCAACAGTGTCGACGATATTCCCAATTGCGATTTCTTCTTCGGCTCCGTCGTCAACCGCGGCGATCTCCAGATCGCCATCTCAACCACCGGAGCCAGCCCTGCTTTCGCCCAGCGCCTTCGCCGCGAAATCGATGAACAATTGCCGGAAGACCTCGGCCCGTGGCTTGAGAGACTCGGGGCACTGCGCCGCGAAGTTCTCACCACACATCCGCGCAGCGAATCCCGCAAGCTTCTGCTCCATCAGCTAGCCCACCGCCAACTCTGCGAATCCGCATCTTGCCTTTCGCGCCAGATGGCTCTCACTCCGCAGTCGCGCAGCATTAAGGATGACCACTGCGCACTCAAAGGAACTGTCTATCTCGTCGGCGCAGGCCCAGGCGACCCGGATCTCCTCACCGTCAAAGCCATGGGTCTCATCCAGGCGGCCCAGGTCATCCTCCACGATGACCTCGTTCCCCAGCCAATTCTCGATCTGGCCTCGCCCAGCGCAGAGATTGTCAACGTAGGCAAGCGTTGCGGCACCAAGACCATCTCGCAGGAAGAAATCAATGCACTGATGATCGGCCGCGCTTGCGACCAGAAAAGCGTCGTTCGCCTCAAGAGTGGCGACCCGCTAATCTTTGGCCGCGCCGCCGAGGAAATTGCCGCCCTGGCCGAAGCTGAAATTCCCTTCGAGATCGTCCCCGGCATCACCGCCGCCTTCGCCGCCGCTGCTGCCGTCGGCTTCTCGCTAACCAGCCGTCACGCCGCATCCAACGTAATCTTCTCCACCGGCCATCACGCCAGTTCCCACAATCAGTCGCCGGTGCCTGCGCTTGAAGACGCAACCCGCGTTGTTTACATGCCCGGCCGCGATCTGCGCTTACTTGCACAGGAATGGCTGCAACAAGGCCTTCCACCGGACTTCCCCTGCGCCCTCGTCTCCCGCGTCGCGCAAACCGGCCAGCAGATCCGATGTACCACCCTCGCCGCTCTCGGCGACGCCGCTCCCGCCCAGGCACCCAGCCTGTTAATCGCCGGATGGGCCGTTCGGGAAATTGCTGCCGCAACTCAGTTGGCTCCAAACGGCGCTTCAGTCACAGCCTGAACTTCAAAAACCGATCATCGGAGAAACACCATGCCAGATTCCACTAACTCTGCGCCTCGGCGCAGCATCTCGCTCGATGTTTATGCCGTCACACTAGCGTTGGTTCTCTCTCTGCTCGTGCGCCTCAACCTCATCCCTCAAATCAAATGGTGACCCTGGCGATTCCCCAACCTGGAAAGGAAAACGAAATGGCCACTGCCGCTTCTACACCCACCAGCGCGACTTCTGCCGGTCTCGCACGCCGCATCATCGAACTTGTCCCCGGCCTTCTGCTGCTCGCCGCCGTGGGCTACGCCGGAAAATTCATCGAACAATCCATCGCCGCCTACACCAAGTCGAACCACATTACTTTCCCCAACATCGAATACGTTCTCTGGGCCATCGTCATCGGCCTCATCATCGCCAACACCACCGGCATCCCTCGCATCTTCCAGCCCGGAGTAGCCACTTACGAGTTCTGGCTCAAAGCGGGCATTGTCCTGCTCGGCTCGCGCTTCCTGCTTGGAGACGTTCTTCATCTAGGCGGCATTTCGTTGCTGCTCGTCGCCTTCGCTATCGCGCTGTCGTTCACCTTCATGCACTCCATCGGCCGCGCCTTTGGACTCAAGCCCAAGCTCACTTCTCTGTTAGCCATCGGCTCGTCGATTTGCGGAGTCTCCGCCATCATCGCCGCCAAACCGGCCATCGATGCCGACGACGAAGATGCCTCCTACGCCATCGCAGCCATCCTCGCTCTTGGCGCTCTGTCGCTCTTCACCTTTCCGCTCATCGGCCATTCGTTTCATCTCAGCGACAAAGCCTACGGCCTCTGGGCCGGCCTTGCGGTGGACAACACCGCCGAAGCAACCGCCGCCGGTGCTCTCTATTCAGACGCCGCAGGCAAAGTAGCCGTCCTCGCCAAGACCACGCGTAACGCGCTCATCGGCTTCGTGGTGCTCGGCTACGCACTCTACTGGTCATCCCGCGGGCAGGCGCAGGCCGTCGGCAACAAGGCCGCGTTCCTCTGGAAGAAGTTCCCTAAATTCGTTCTGGGATTTCTACTGATTTCTCTGCTCGCCACCATCGGCTATTTCAACAAACCGCAGTTAGCCAGCCTGGCCAATCTCTCGCGCTGGGCTTTCCTGTTGACCTTCGCCGGAGTTGGTCTCCGCACCAGTCTGCGCGAACTCGGCAAGCAAGGCTGGCGCCCATTTGCCGTCGGTGCTATTGGCGAAGTCTTCATTGCGCTTGTAACTCTGGCATTAGTCTATGGAGCAGATCACTATCTGCACCTATAACTCGCGGTTAACGGAGAGTTATACCGTATAACTCAACAAAGGCCATCTACAAGGTCCAATACCCCTTGCAGATGGCCTTTGTTGTTTAAGTTGAAACTACTTGACGTCGAAGCGATCAAGGTTCATCACCTTGGTCCACGCCGCCGCAAATTCCTTCACAAACTCAGCCTGTCCGTCGCTGGAAGCATAAACCTCAGCCAATGCACGCAACTGCGAGTTCGAACCAAAGACAAGATCGACCACGGTAGCCGTCCATTTGTGCTCGCCCTTGGCCCGATCATGACCCTCCAACAAGCCTTTGGGTCCAGTCGACTTCTGCCACTTCGTGTTCATGTCGAGCAGGTTCACGAAGAAATCATTGGTCAGTGTTCCCGGCCTCTTGGTGAAGACGCCATATTCGGTTTGCCCGAAGTTCGCATTCAGCGCGCGCAAACTGCCGATCAGAACCGTCATCTCCGGAGCGGTAAGGGTCAGCAGGTTCGCCTTGTCCACCAGCAGCTCCGCAGCCGATTCTTCTTGCCCATTGCGAATGTAGTTGCGGAACCCGTCTGACGTTGGCTCAAGAACGGCAAACGACTCCACGTCAGTCTGCTCCTGCGAGGCGTCCGTACGACCTGGCGAGAAGGAAACCTTCACGTCGTGGCCCGCTTTCTTCGCCGCTGCTTCAACCGCTGCCGAGCCACCCAGAACAATCAGGTCAGCGAGCGAAACCTTCTTGCCACCGTTCTGCGCTCCGTTGAACTCCTTCTGGATCGCCTCCAGTTTGGAAAGTACCTTCGCCAGTTCGGCCGGCTGGTTGACTTCCCAATCTTTTTGCGGCGCAAGGCGAATACGCGCACCGTTCGCTCCTCCGCGCTTGTCGCTGCCGCGGAAGGTTGAAGCTGCCGCCCAAGCCGTGGTGACCAGTTGCGAAGTGCTAAGCCCAGAGGCGAGAATCTTGGCCTTCAGATCTGCAATATCTTTCTCATTGATCAGGATATGATCGGCCGCGGGTAGTGGGTCCTGCCAGAGCAAGTGCTCCTTTGGAACCAGCGGACCAAGATACCGCGAGACTGGCCCCATGTCGCGATGTGTCAGCTTGAACCAAGCTTTTGCAAAAGCGTCCGCGAACTCCTTGGGGTTCTCAAGGAAGCGCCGCGAAATCTTCTCGTAGATCGGATCAAACCGTAGGGAAAGGTCCGTCGTAAACATAATGGGTGCGTGCTTCTTCTTGGAGTCGTGCGCATCGGGCACCGTGCCTGCGCCCGCGCCGTTCTTGGGCGCCCACTGATAAGCGCCTGCGGGACTCTTCGTGAGTTCCCATTCATACTTGAACAGGTTTTCGAAGTACTCGTTGTCCCACTTCACCGGGTTGGCGGTCCATGCGCCTTCCAAGCCACTGCTGATAGTGTCAACACCGCTGCCATTGCCAAAGCTGTTACTCCAGCCCAGGCCCTGCTCTTCGATACCGGCACCCTCGGGTTCCCGGCCAACATACTTATTCGGATCGGCGGCGCCATGCGCTTTCCCGAACGTGTGCCCGCCGGCGATCAGGGCAACTGTCTCCTCGTCGTTCATCGCCATGCGCGCAAAGGTTTCTCGAATATCCACTGCCGCCGCAATCGGATCCGGCTTGCCATTCGGACCTTCCGGATTCACATAGATCAAGCCCATCTGAACCGCGCCAAGAGGATTCTCAAGCTGGCGTTCACCCTTGTAGCGTTCGTCTCCCAGCCACTTGGTTTCTGGACCCCAGTAAACGTCCTCTTCCGGCTCCCAGATATCCTCGCGCCCACCACCGAAGCCGAATGTCTTCAATCCCATCGACTCCAGCGCCACGTTGCCAGTGAGAATCATCAGGTCGGCCCACGAAAGCTTGCGTCCATACTTCTGCTTGATTGGCCAGATCAGCCGGCGCGCCTTGTCGAGGCTCACATTGTCAGGCCAGCTGTTCAGCGGCGCAAATCTCTGTGCTCCGCGCCCACCGCCGCCACGGCCATCCGCAATGCGGTAGGTGCCTGCACTGTGCCACGCCATGCGGATGAAGAACGGTCCGTAGTGGCCGTAATCCGCAGGCCACCACTCCTGCGAGGACGTCATCAGGGTATGGAGGTCCTTGATGACGGCATTCAAGTCGAGAGTTTTGAACTCTTCGGCGTAATTGAATGTCTCGCCCATGGGGTTGGACAGTTGCGAGTGCTGGTGCAGAATTTTCAAGTTGAGCTGATTGGGCCACCAGTTTGCATTTCCTGGGGCTCCAGCCACCGTGTGTTTGCCAGCACCGTTTGAAAACGGGCATTTTGCTTCGCCTAACATGGCGTTTTGGTCGTCGACTATCGGTGGTCCTGGGGTCTGTGTCTCGCGATCAGACATGGGTAAGTCTCCTTGGTTTCGTGTTGCAACTCTGTTGTCCATTCCGCTTTGCGCGGCAAGAATACGAAATTCAACCTGCACGGCAACACAATTGCCGCCGCCAAGATAATACGCCTGCTCCTTGAAACTAATTTGTCCATCTTGATAAGTAAAATCGATTGTTTCTAAAGTGACGATTCTCCTGCTCTATGATGAAAACAGGCAAAGCGCGAAACCCCACATGAACCTCCAAGAACTCCGTTATCTCGTGGCCGTAGCCGAACATCGTCACTTCGGCCGCGCTGCTGAGGCCTGCAACGTCAGCCAGCCCACCCTCAGCAGCCAAATCCGCAAACTCGAAGCCGAACTCGGCGTCATGCTCATTGAGCGCACCAACAAGCGCGTTGAAATGACTCCCGTCGGCAGCCAGATCCTTCGCCATGCGCAACGCGCTCTGGCAGAGGCCGGCCAGATGGAAGCCGTGGCCCGCGCAGCCCGCGATCCACTTGTCGGTCCCTTGCGTCTCGGCGTCATTCCTACCCTTGCACCTTATTTGATGCCCTTGATTCTCAATCCCTTGCGGCGTGCATATCCGGGACTGACGATCGAACTGTGGGAAGACCAGACCCGTTCTCTGATTGACGGCCTGCGCAATCACCGGCTCGACGCTGCGCTACTCGCTACGCCGCCCGAATCTCCGGAGATCACTGAAATCTCCCTCTTTGATGAACCGCTGCTGGCCGCATTGCCTCGAAATCATCGGCTGGCGAAGTCTCGGTCCGTCGCCGAAGAAGATATTTCGCAGGAGCTCATGGTGCTGGCTGACGGCCATTGTCTCGCAAATCAAGCGCTGGCCGCCTGCGGTGCCAAGCACGCTTCTCTTCGCAAGGGTCTGCAGGGGTCCATGCAAGCCGCAACCCTGGAGACGCTCGTCAACCTCGTCGCCGCCGGCTACGGCACCACCTTGATCCCAGCCCTCGCTGCCAGCTCGCTCGGAAGCCGCGGGATCGTCCTGCGGCCGCTCTCAGGCAAATCTTCCCGAACCATCCGCCTGGCCAGCCGCCCCGGATTCCCACGCCCCCAGGCTCTCCGCGCACTGGAAAAAACAGTTCGCAGCGCCGTCGGCACAGCCTTGGTCTAAAGACAAATCCTAGGTTTATGACCTGTGGAAAACCCGTCAAACACCTAGAAATACCCCAGTTCTCCACAGGTTTTTGGGGATTTTTTGTGAAGAGGAATTCCGGCCTCCCTTATCCACAAAATCGCAGCTTCCTCAACGTTGACCGCGCGCGTCGGGCTGCTTAGAGTCTGTAATCAGGTGGTAATCCTTCCCAGCCTGCCAAGGCAAGGAGGGTTTGTGCCTCTAGCCGGAACCGGTCGCGCACGACCCCGTCAATCTCGGAGTGAACATGCTGAAACTGAAAAAAATCCACATCCTCGGCTTCAAGAGCTTCTGTGACCGCACGGAGTTGTCTGTGCCGGGAGCGGGCATTGCCGTGGTTGTGGGGCCCAATGGATGCGGCAAGTCGAACATCCTCGACGGGGTGAGCTGGGTGCTTGGCGAGCAGAGCGCGAAGACCCTGCGCGGCTCACACATGCAAGACGTTATCTTTGCAGGAACCCGCGACCGCAAAGCGCTCGGCATGGCTGAAGTCACATTGACCATGGTCGATCCCGAAGCCTGGGAAGGGCCGATTCCTGTCGAGCCCGAGGTCTTCGTCGAACATGAAGGCCCCACCGACTGGGATGAGGATGAAGTGCGTCGCCAGCGAGCCAGCGAGGCCGAAGAAATCATTGCCGCTGAACAGCCCGGCCATTCCAGCGAAGAGGATTCTGGCCCGGAGCCCGCCGAGTCCGCGGAAGCGCACATGCCGCAAGCAGTGGTTCTCAAGATTCGCCGCCGCAAGTTCCAGCACAAGCCGCAGAAGGGCGAAATCGTCATCACCAGGCGGCTCTTCCGCACCGGCGAGAGTGAATACCTGCTCAATGGCAAGCTCTGCCGTTTGCGCGACATTCAGGAAATCTTCATGGGCACCGGCCTGGGTCCGGAGAGCTACGCCATCATTGGGCAGGAGCGGATCGGGCAACTGCTCAGCTCCAAGCCGCATGATCGCCGGGCCATCATTGAAGAGGCAGCCGGAATCACGCGCTTCAAGAACAAGAAACGGCTAGCCGAGTTGCGCCTGGAGAGTGCCAAGCAGAATCTGGCGCGCGTCGACGATATTTTTGAAGAAGTCACTCGCCAGATGAACAGCCTCAAACGGCAGGCATCAAAAGCGGAGCGGTTCGCCGCGGTACGCGACGAGTTGCGTGACCGGCTGCGTGTTGTTCTGGCAAGCCGCATGGCAGCCATGGACGCCGAGCAAGCCGGACTGGAAACGGAAATTAACGCGTTGACTGAGAAGATCAACGTCTCAGCCGCGGAAATCGCTGAGCAGGAAGCAACTCAGCACTCGCTCACGGAGCGTGGGTATGAGCTCGAGCGTGAAGGCCATGAAGCTCAGAACCGCGCCAACGAAGCCGCCGTGGAATTGGAACGTGCCACTGCCAGGGAGCGCGGTAACGCTGAACGCGTCGCCGAATTGGAAATGCGCATTGCCGCAGCCGGAGCGGAGTTGGAAGCTACGCGGACTCAGTTGGCCACCATCGCCGAGGAGCGAACGCAACAGCACGCATTCCTTGAGTCGGCGGCCGGTGAGGCCAAGGACTTCCGCCACAAGGTTGAGACGCATCAGCAGGAAGCACGCACTGCGGCAGAAGAAGTCTTCGCTGTGGAACGTCAGTTGGAAACCAATCGCCGCCATGCTATGCATCTGCTCACATTGGCCGGCAACGCCCGCAACCACACGGCCCAAGCTGAAGAAAGCCTTGCCGCTCTGGAACGCGAGGCAGAGCGTCTTGACGCTGAGATGGGCCAGGCCCGAAACGAGCTTGAGAATCTGGGCGTCGTCAGTGGTCAGTCGAAGCTGCGCTTTGAATCTGCAGTCGATGCGCTCAAGCGTCTCGAAGGTGAAATTGCAAACCTTCGCGAAACTCTGCAGACGCGCCGTGCCGAAGAAAACGCGCAGCGTGCACGCGCAAATCAACTGCGCAGTGAACAAGCCGCGTTGGAAGGTCGTCGCAGTTCTCTGGAAGCGCTAATCCGCAATCACGGGTACTCCACTGAGACCGTACGCCGCTTGCTCAAGCCAGGTGCGCTGGGCTCAGGCAGATCGGCCATCGGCACCCTCGCTGATTTCCTTGAGGTGAGTGCCGAGCATGAGGCAGTGGTCGACGAGTTTCTGCGCGAGGAGTTGAATTACATTGTCGTCGAAAGTTGGATGGCCGCAGAAGAAGGTGTGCGGCTGCTGAAGTCCGGCTCTGACGGCCGAGCCACATTCCTGGTTCACTCTCCCGAGCAGCGTGCGCTTTTCGAGGAGCCCTCCGATTCCATCATCAGTGGACCCGGCCTGACCCCGCTCAAAGACTCGATTCGCGTCTTGAATGGTTTCGAGCGGTCGCTCGAAACCATCCTCCCCAAGCTGGGCAACGGCTATCTGGTTGAGGACCCTGCCGAGGCGCTGCGTCTGGCCTCTCACTACACCTATGCGTTCTTCCTCACGCCCAGCGGCGAATGCTTTCACAACACGACAGTGACCGGCGGCAAACCGGCCTCTGAAGGTCCGTTGGCGCTCAAGCGCGAATTGCGCGACACAGAAAACCGCCTGGCCAAACTCGAAACCGCATTGGCAGAGGCTGAGACGGAAGCCGCGGCTCTGACCCGCTCCATTGAGGAACTGACTGCCCAGCTGGAAACGCGCAGCGAAGAGCGCCGCCAGGCCGAGACTGATACCGCCAACCAGGGCGCAGCACTCAAGCAGATGGAAGGCGAGGCGCAGCGCATCGAGCGCCGCCTGCAAGAGTGGACGTTGCAGGCCGCACGCAACAAGGATGCGCGCGAAGCCAAACACGCCTCTATCGAGGAAAAGCGCCAGGAGACCGAGCGCCTTGAGGCTGAGCGCGCCACCGCCGAGGCATCGCTCGATGAGTTTCAGGCCAAGCTGGACTTGTTGCGCCAGAAACGGGAAGGTCTGCAACAGGAAGCCGCTGCGGTTACCGCGGAGCTCGCTGGCCTTGAGGAGCGGCGGCGCGGCGCTGAAACTGCGTATCAGCGCATCGATCGTCTCCACTCTGACCTGGAGCGGCGTGTGCAGAGTCTCTCGCAGCAGCAAACGTCTGCTGACGTCGAGCGGAACCAGCGCATTGCCGAGACCGCAGCCCTCGCAGGAAAACAGCAAGAACTGGAGGAAATGCGCGCCCTGGCTTTGACAGTGGCGCAGTCGATCGTTGAGCAGGCCCAGGTTCTTCGCCAGCAACTAGCGGGCATGGAGACGCATCTGAAAACTGGCCGTGCCGCGCTGGATCAGTTGCGCGAAGATCGCTCGAGCCGATCCAGCCAGGTCGCGAAGCTTCGCTCCGATCTCGAATACCTCGAGGCAAGCTGCCTTGCCGAGGTGAACATCGAAGCCCAGCTTCTACGCGCCGACGAACAGATCGTGCGCATCGCCGATGAAGCTTTGGTCGCCGAGGAAGAAACCTGCCGCACTCTGCGCCAGAAGATGGAACAGATGGGACCGGTCAACATGATGGCGCTCGATGAGTACAAAGAAACCGCCGAACGTCATGGCTTCCTTGAAGCTCAGCGCAAGGATTTGGTCGAGTCCATCGAGAACACGCAGGAGACCATCAAGGAGATCGATCAAATCTCGCGCACCAAGTTCGATGAAGCCTTCGCGAAAATCAACGAGAACTTCGGCGTTGTCTTTTCACGGCTCTTCCAGGGCGGTCAGGCCTTTCTGCGCCTCACTGATCAGGAGAATCAGGCAGAGAGCGGACTGGAGATTGTTGCCTCGCCTCCCGGTAAGAAGCTGCAGAACGTGTTGCTGCTCTCAGGCGGAGAAAAAGCGCTGACTGCCTTGGCTCTGCTGGTCGGCATCTTCCAGTTCCAGCCCAGCCCCTTCTGCGTGCTCGACGAAGTCGACGCGCCTTTGGACGAAACCAACGTAGGGCGTCTCGCTGACTTGCTGCACTCACTCAGCCTCGACACTCAATTCCTGCTTGTCACGCACTCCAAACGCATGATGCAATCCGCCGACATGATCTACGGCGTCACCATGCAGGAGCCCGGTGTCTCCAAGGTCATAAGCGTGCGCTTGAACAACCAGGAACGCCAACGCGCTACGGCCTAGGGGAGTTTCACGCGCATTTGTGTGAGAAAAGGGTCGAAATTTTCGGGACAGAACTCGAGAATTCGGGTTCTGTCGAGTCAAGATCGTAATCAATTGGAGAGTGTTTTCGAGTTATCGTCTCCTCGCTACGGCTGATTGCTCCGTTTCAAGGCCTCTTCGAACTCCCGCAATTGGCGATCCCTTCGATTAACGAAGAACGCGCACAAGAGGACCAGCAATCCGAGGATCGCAAAGACTATTGATAACCAATCAAACTCACTATCGAAGGCGCGCGCAAGAAAGCCCGGGCTGTTGTCGGAGTCAAATTTCGCCCACTGCAAGAGCCCTGCAATAGCCAGTGAACCGGCTCCCAATCCTGCAATTACTTTTCCATCAAGCGACATGCCAAACATACTAGCAAAGTGTCTGTTGTCCCGAGGTACAGATTAGCGGGTTCCGGATATTTCACCAGCTACTCGGCAGTTGATTTATGGCAGACAACGCCAGGAGCCAAAAATTGATGGCCCGCAATGGGCTTTCAAAGCAAAAAAATCGCCTCCGAAGGATCTCTTCTCCTCGGAGGCGCTTGTATTTCACAAGTTAGAAACGGGGACCAGTAGCCGGCACTGGAGGTCGGTAGCACGCGGCTACTGGTGATCCCTGCACTAACGAGGCTAGCAGCGGCTTCCCCTTTCCACGGCTGTCTCGTGTCGCCCGGCTCTAAGAAGGCTATTCGTGCTCGCCCTCCGAACCATGTTGACAATTGGAGTTTCTCCCATGTGCGGACTCTGGTCCGTGACGGCCATCACAGGGGTATGTTGTATTGTTCAACAAGTCTCGGGATGGTAAATCTCATCGAGTTTCGTATCATCCGCTGGCCAACTTTGCTCACCAAAACATGCAACGAGCACATTGACAAACCTCGCTGCGACCTCGAAAATCGGAGATTCAGCTCACGCCGAGGCAGGCCTTTCTGTGACAGCTCTTCTAACAACTGATTTGGGCGCAACACCGCTTATCGGCCGTGGCAAGGTACGCGATCTCTATGCGATCGATGGCGCCCTTCTGCTGGTCGCAACCGACCGCATCTCCGCTTTTGACCACGTTCTCGCCACTGGCATTCCAGGTAAAGGCAAGATCCTGACCCAGATCTCTCTCTTCTGGTTCGACCTGTTGTCAAGTATTGTTGCCGACCACCTGATCACAGCCGATGTCGCCCAGTATCCCGCCGCGCTGCAACCTTATGCGGATCAGCTGGAAGGCCGCTCGATGCTCGTAAAACGGGCAACCATGTTTCCCGTCGAGTGTGTCGCTCGCGGTTACCTCGCTGGGTCGGGTTGGAAAGAGTACAAGGGCAGTGGGACCGTTTGCGGCATTCCTCTTGCCGCCGGGCTACTGGACGGCTCGCGGTTACCTGAGCCGTTGTTTACACCCGCAACCAAGAGCCAGGACGGCGCGCATGACGAGAACATCTCCTTCTCCGCCGCTGAGTCTCTGTTGGGTGCCGAGGATGCGACGGAACTGCGCCGGTTGACACTCGCGCTTTACCAGAAAGCGGCCGATCATGCGGAGTCGCGCGGCCTGATTCTCGCCGACACAAAATTTGAGTTTGGCAGAACCACCGAAGGGATTATTCTTGCCGATGAGGTCCTGACACCGGATTCCTCTCGCTTTTGGGAAGCGGTCGCGTGGAGACCCGGCGGTCCGCAGCCTTCATTCGACAAACAATTCGTGCGCGACTATCTTGAAGCAATCCTCTGGAACAAACAGGCGCCTGCCCCTGGACTGCCTGACGAAGTCGTAGAACGCACACAGCAGAAGTATCTTGAAGCCTTTCGCCGCTTGACCGGGCGGCATCTCAATCTGTAGACCTTGGACGGAGTAAAACATGGTGTGGGTGGATTGGGTCATTGTGGCCGTCATGGCTGCGTCCATGATCAGCGGTATGGCACAGGGATTTTTTCGCTCGGCTTGTGCGCTGGCCGGCCTGGTGATTGGATTTTCTGTGGCGTTCTGGAATTACGGACGCGTGGCGACAGTTCTGATTCACCTGGTCCGCATTCGCGCAATTGCTGACGCTATTGGATTCATTCTGATTGCGGTGCTGGTGATGGCGGTCTTCGCCATTATTGGCGCAATTCTGGCCAAGACTTTCAAGCTGATTGGACTGGGCTGCCTGGATGGATTGGCTGGTGCAGTTTTTGGATTCTTTCAGGGCGTAATTCTGATAACCTTGGGCATTCTCGTGATCGTGGCTTTTTTCCCTGAAGCCCAGTGGCTGGCGCAGGCGAGATTGCCTAAAATGTTCTTCGGAGCATGTCACCTCAGCACCCACATGAGCCCCTCGGAACTTGCGCACCGTGTGCGGGACGGACTCAGGACGTTGGAAGAAGAGACGCCGAGTTTGATCAGTCCCAAAAAAGGTTGATGTGGTTGAAGTTTTGTAGCACTTAAGTTGCCTCGGCAAAGATCGAGACAATCTGGTAAAACAGCAAGAGGTGAACGTGAAACGAGAACTGGACAGCCTGGTGACGCAAATGCACTCCAGCGGCATGCGCTATGACGATGCCGTACGCGAATTCAAAAGACAATATCTGCGCGAAGTGCTGGTGGCGCACCGGGGGAACCAGTGTAAGGCGGCCGAAGAGTTGGGGATCCATCGCAACACGCTGAGCCGTGCCATGGCCGAGCTGGGACTGGAGCTGGCCGAGGTTCGCGCCGGGCTCAAGCGTCCACCCCGCAGCGAACGTCCTGTATATAGCGCGGCACGTCAAAACTTCCGCCAAGGCTGATTGTTTCACCAAAGACATGCTGACAACTCAACCAACGAATGAAGCGCGTGTCGCCATCGAGCCAGGTTTTGCCTGGGACGCGCAAGATGCGTATCTCTTCGACATCGACGGGACGCTCTTGCGTAGCCGCGACCGCGTGCATTTTGACTCCTTCGCTTCCAGCGTCCATCGAGTCACAGGTTTCGAAATTACATTGGCAGGCATCCTGCTCCACGGCAGCACCGATACGGCGATCCTACGCGAGGCCTGGCGTCAGGCGGGCATTCCTGCTGAGGTTCTCGAGGAACGCATGGAGGCCATCCTTGAGGCCATGCGGAACACAGTTGCCGAACGGCGTCATGAGCTGGACCTGGTCCGCATGCCCGGCGTGGAGCAGACCCTCGACTACCTGGCGCGGCGTGGAGCCCTGCTCGGCGTGGCCACAGGCAATCTGGAGATGATCGGCTGGATCAAGGTGGAGCAAGTGGGCTTGCGCCAGTGGTTCCGCTTCGGTGGATTCAGCGACCACTTTCCCGTTCGCTCTGAGCTCATCGGTCAGGCGGCGGACAAGGCGAGAGAGATGGCTGGGCGCGGAGCCCGCATCTGTGTAGTGGGCGACACTCCGCGCGACATTGAGGCTGCGCGCGCCAACTTCCTCTCCGTCATTGCTGTGGCCACGGGCAAATACACTTTCGATGAATTGCTCAAGTATCAGCCTGAGGTTTGCGTCTCATCCCTCGCCGATCTTCTTGCGATGACACGGGCAGCGAAGTGAATTCCCGCTGGGCCCAATCGAGCATCATGATGTGCCAAACGTCGCATCGGTCGATATACATCTGGACCATGGGGTTCGTGTTAGCCATGGTTCCGCATGTTGCCCAATCGCAAGGAGCACCGCCTGCCACGCCTTCGCAAGCCCTGCCGGTGCAGGCCGCGCCCTCCTCCAACCAAACTGCGCAGCCGGACAACGATACAAAAGAACCCAAGCAGACCACCGCCGGCAATCGCAGGCGCGCCATCAAGCTTTTTCTGCAGGCAAGCAAACTCTTTGAGAAAGAAAAATTCGAAGAAGCCATGCGGGATTATCGCCAGGCAGCCGAGCTTGACCCCTCCAACACCAACTACACGCTTGCAGCTGAGCTGGCTCGGAGCCACGCAGTCACAGCACTCATCCAGGCAGCAGCCAAAGACCGCATCATGAGCGATGAGCCGGCAGAGCGCGCTGCCCTTCAACATGCTCTGGAGCTCGATCCCAAAAATATCCAGGTTACAGAACACATTCACGAACTCGCCGATGACGCAGTTCACACGCAGCCGACTTCTCTTTACGCACAGACCGGAGATTCAATCGGCGCCCCCATCGAGCTTGCGCCCACTTCCGGTGTGCACAGCTTTCACCTCCACACTGACGCGCGTCAAACAATTCAGCAGGTCTTTAGAGCTTATGGTCTTGAGGCAACCTTGGACGAAAGCGTCCGCTCAACTCCGATTCGATTCGATCTGGACGACGCCAGTTTCGAAGTGGCCACTCGGATGGTGGAGCTGTTGACCGATTCGTTCTACATCCCTCTCGATGCGCATCGGGCTCTGGTAGCTCGCGACACTTCAGAGAACCGCCTTCGGTTCATGCGCGAGGAAATGGAGACCATCTATCTGCCAGGCCTGACCCCGACCGATATGACTGATGTTGTGAACGTGGCCAAGAACGTCTTCAACGTGCAGCACGAAAATGAAGATTCTTCCGCGGGGACCGTGACTCTGCGCGGTTCTCCGCAGACGCTCACCGCGTTCAACGCCACGATTCGCGATCTCCTTGCCGGACGCAACCAGGTGCTGCTTGACGTGCGGTTGATACAACTTGCCCACACCAATTCCCGCAACACCCAGACTCAGTTGCCGCAAACTGTCTCAGCCTTCAACGTCTATGCAGAGGAACAGTCCATCCTCAACGCCAACCAGAGCCTGGTGCAGCAAATCATCTCTTCCGGCCTTGCCGCCCCGGGCGATACATTGGCGATTCTCGGCATTCTACTTGCCTCCGGGCAAGTGTCGAGTTCGCTGTTCTCCAACGGAATCGCACTCTTTGGCGGCGGACTTACGCTCTCAGGGTTTTCCCCAGGCCCCATCACCGAGAATCTTTCTCTCAACTCCTCTGACTCGCGCGAATTAGAGCAGATGCAGTTGCGCCTCAGCGACGGCGAAGCGGGAACCGTGAAATCCGGCACGCGCTATCCTATCCAGACTTCCTCCTTCTCCAGCCTCTCGCCGAGCATTCCCAACATTCCGGGACTCACCTCCGCCGGAGCTTCTGGGGCATTGTCCTCCCTGCTCTCATCGCTGCAGAGCAGTGTGCCGAATGTGCCGCAGGTCGAGTACCAGGATCTCGGTCTGACCCTCAAAGCAACTCCTAAGGTCATGCGCAATGATGATGTCGCGCTCACCATCGACCTGAAGATCGATGCGCTCGCCGGAACCACACTCAATGGCAACCCTATACTCGATAACCACGCCTATTCGGGAGTAATCACGCTTCGCAAGGGCGAGGGAGCGGTGATTATCAGTGAACTCGACGGGCAGCAAAGCCGGGCCATCAGCGGATACCCAGGACTCAACGAAATTCCGGGCCTCAGCGGCGTGAATGGCAGCGACGTGCAAAAGAGCAGTTCGACACTTTTGATTGTCATGACGCCGCACGTCGTGCGCGGAACTCAATCCGCGGGCCACACTCCAATGATGCGCGTTGATCGCAGCACGACCGTGCGCTGAGTCCAGTCCCCTTCGCCTCAACCATAATTTGGGCATAACCGGCACCGCTAAATTACCGTCAAAATACCTGCACCCAGGACCAAGCTGACGTATTAGGATTCCACACAAGCGGATTCTTCGCTGCGAAGTTCTTGGGATTCGGAAACACCAACGCTCTTCTGCGAAAGAAGACAGAAAAGCTCCTGCACAAACCGGTGCAGTGGACTGGGGTTACCATGATCAATCTTTGTAAGCTAATGACAGAAATGGCGATGCCTCGAAGAGCTTCTATTCTGTGGTCTTCAGCAATATTGCTGGCCATCTTCTCCTCCCCGATACACGGCCAGGTGGCGCCGCAGGTTCAGTCGCCCGCTCCGGCAACGGAACCGGCTCCGGGCCTCAGCACGAATGTCAACGAAGTTTCCTTGGACCTCGCCGTCCACGACAAACGGAACAAGGCCGTCCTCGACCTGAAGCCGGAAGACCTGGTGGTCACTGACGACAATGTTCCGGTCAAGCTGACTGGGTTTCGTCTTGTGAGCGGAGAGGCAGCTGCAAACAGAGGCCATATGATCACGCTGCTGTTTGATCCATTCCATGGTCCCACGGCCAGGAGTGCGCGGATCATTGCGGAGAAGATTCTAAGTGTGCTGCCGGCTCAAGGATATTCTTTTGCCGTTCTCGACTTCAGGAGCCGGCTGCGGCTGCTGCTGGGATTTACTGAAGACCGCCAGGCGGTGGAGCAGGCTGTTCATATAGTCACCGAGAGCGAACCCATGGCCTTGACCTCCACGCTCAGCCTCGCGGTGAACATCGTGAACGACAAGGACGCCGATGAAGATAAGACCAAAGCCGCATCCGGAGCCGAAAAAGACCTGATTGCGATTGCGCAGACGGGCGTCGACTTTTCCGGACGCCATGTGGACGTGAAAGAACGCGCACGTGCGCAGGCCCTGTTGGCCGCTCTCAACAATTCGCAGGCAATTGCGCAGGAGCAGCACGCACGGTTGTCGTTTGCCGGTCTGCTCGCCCTCGTGAAATCGCAACAGCCCATCGGCGATAGAAAAGCCCTGATCTATTTCACGCAAAATCGGCAGCTGGATCCAGCCTCAAAGAAGATGCTCACAACCATCGCCGGCGCCGCAACCCAGGCGGGAGTAACCGTTTATACCATCGACATGGATGCGGTGAGTGATCAAGGGCAAGGCGACAACGCGAATGCCTTGTGGAGCGCCCCAGCTCCGTACGACACCAATACGATTTCGAGCACGGTTAATGGCAAGACCACGAGTTCGCCGCCACCCATGCAGCAGGAGAGTAGCCTACCCCGTACAGGAAACCCCTCCGCTACTGGTGGGTGGAACTCACAGGACGATATTGCGGTGATGACCGATTTCATGCGCAACGGGGTTGAAGATCTGACCAACCCATTTGCCGATAGTAAGAGCCCCATGGCGGACTTCTCGAAAGCTACAGGAGGCGCTTATATCGATGGGCAGAACCCCTCGGGCAAGCCGCTGCAGCAGATGGTGCAGGATCTGACCACCTACTATCAAGCTTCCTATGTTCCTCCGTTCAAGGAATATGACGGAAAATATCGCACGATTGCCATAAAACCAATGCGCGCCGGGCTGAACATCCAAACTAAGACCGGGTACTTTGCGCTGGCGAGCGGCACCGACAGCGGAATCCAGCCCTTTGAGGCACCTTTGCTCAAGTCCATTGCCGAAGCCCAATTGCCGACCGACCTCAAGTTTCACGCGGCAGTTCTGCGTTTTGGCGACTTGCCAGACGGAAACAGCAACACGCTCGCGGTTGAGGTGCCTCTCTCTGAATTGGCAACAAAGACTGACGCGAACAGTCATCTCTCTTCTGCTCATGTGTCCATCGTTGCGCAGATCAAGGATATGAGCGGAGTGGTGATCGAGCATTACAGCCAGGACACCACCAAGCGCGGCGCAAAGGAGACACTGGATCACGACCACTCGGCGACCATCTCCATGCAGCGGCACTTCATCTCCGTTCCCGGCAAGTACACTATGGAGGTTGCGGTCTTCGACCAGAACAGCGGCAAAGCAGGCGCAGAGCGAATGGACTTCGAAATTCCAGACCTGGCCGGCGCGGTCTCACTCAGCGATATGGTCCTGGTGCGCACCATGGCCGGCTCCCACGAAGAAGACGACGATCCTTTGGAGCCCCTTCGCTATGAACATCAGAAAGTGACTCCCAACCTCGATGGTGAGTTGCCCGCCAGCGCCAGCGACGTGTCGATGTTTTTCATCCTCCATCCAGATCCTGCTGCGGACGAGCCCATGAAGCTTGAAATGGAGCTGATGCACAATGGCAAGCCGGGCCACCGCACGTCGCTGTTGCAGGCGGATGGCGTTCATGCTGCAATGCCGTATCTGGCCAGCGTCAAGTCCCACTCACTTGCGCCCGGCAACTATGAATTCAAAGCCTATCTCAGCCAAGGCACTAAAACGGCGGAGCAATCAGGGACCTTCACTATCGCGCGGACTCCCGGCATCGAATCCGCTAACACCGGGTCACAGGGTCTCGAAATCGCCGACATCACCGCGGGCGCAGGAAGTGATTCCATCCAAACCACACCTCACGCTCCGAATCAGTTAGCCATCGCCGCGCTCGCGAAACCCGCTCCACCACCAGCGCAGGACGATGCGCATCTGCTCCTTGAAGATGCCAGAGAGCATGCCCTGAGTTACAACGAAGTCCTGCCCAGCTTTGTGTGCACCGAAGTGACCAAACGCTTTGTCGACATGAATGGAGAGGGACGATGGAAGTCGATTGACACGCTTGTTGAGTTGCTGAGCTATCGCGACAAAATGGAAACGCGCACCATGCTTGAAATGAATGGCAACGCCAGCCATACCGATCGCGGAGCGATGAAGGGCATCTTTTCGGCTGGAGAATTCGGCGGCATTCTCCAGGCAGTCTTTCGCAATGCGTCCAAGGCCGATTTCCAGTGGAAGGAGACTGACTCACTAAGTGGAGGAACAGTCCAAGTCTATAACTATCGCGTCGATCGCACCAATTCTACGTTTTCCGTAACCGGGATCAACGGTAAACAACTGATCGTTGGCTTCAGTGGCCAGGTCTTCATCGACAACACCACGCGACGCCCCCGCCGCGTCACATTGAGCGCCGACAATCTTCCACCGGACCTACCCACCCAAGCCACATCTATTGCCGTGGACTACGACTATGTCTCGATCAATGGGCTTAAGTACCTGATGCCGGTGAGCGCAGAGCTTCAATTAAGAAAAGGAAAGCACGAAGTGCTGATGAATGCGATGGAGTTCCGAGACTATCAACGCTTTGGCGCCAATGCGAAGAGCCCGGAATCCACTGCCCCTGAAGCGCCATAACTTAAGCGAGTTCTTCAATGCGGTCGAAATCAAAAGTAGCCCCCGGTCCAATGCGATCCTTGATTCAAGTGATCGCATTCGACCGGGGGCTGTCTCTTCCGGGTTTGTCCTGCCTCTTTGGCCTTACTTCGTTAGACCGTCCAGCTTTTCCTGATATTCGACGATTTGCTTGATCGTGTCGTAGGGAACTCCGCCGATCGGTACCTGGCGTCCATTCACTAACAGCGTCGGTGTCTGTTCGATATTCAGATCCTGGGCCAGCTTTACTGATGCATCGACGGCAGCAACTGTCTGTGGTGCCGTTGCGCAGGCAGCAACCTTTACCGGATCTTGCCCTGCCTTGGTTACCGCGCTATTCAGAGTCAATGTAGCCCCATCCGCCGTAGCCAGCCCATCCTGCCCATCGAAAACGGCTGACGCGAACTGGAAGAAGGCATCACTGCCGCCCGCCTTGGCGACGCAGATGCCGTAGCCGGCCGCCTTCTCGGCTGAAGGGTGGAGGCGCTTCAACGGGTAGTTCTCAAATACAATCCGTGCCTTGGGAAAATCGGTTGCCAACTTTTCCATATTGGCCTGCGCGTCTTTGCAGTGCGGGCATTGGAAGTCTGCGAACTCAACGATCTCCAAATCCTTCATGGCCGAGCCGCGATAGGGCCCATCAGCCCTCTGCTGCACAATCGCACGGTTCTCCGCATAGGGGTGATCGCCAAAGGGAAGTACTTCATCGCCGGCAATAATATGTTTCCCATCGGGAAGCGCAAAGAACTGGATCGCTGAGGGCTTCTGCTTGCCCGTCTTGTCTCCCACCAGGAGCACGACTTTGCTCAGGCCCTCAACCGGCGTCTTCAGAATTGCTTGTACTTGCCACATGCGAGTGTCGTCATAACCCCAGCTTGCCTGAATGAAAGCGTCGATGGTCTCTTTCGTTGGGCTTGGCGCGTTGAAGTTTTCCGGATTGGGCTTGGGAAACACCGGCGGTCCTGCCGGAGCGGGAGCCGATGGAGCGGCAGTGGCGGGCTCCTGAGCGGGCGCGGCGGGCACATTCTGCTGAGCTGAGACCGCATGGAAGGATAGCGATAATGCAGCCAGCGTGAACACGCTGGCAAAACGGGCAGACAAACAAATCAAGCTGATTCTCCTTAAACTGCGGGAAGGACTCCCAAAAGTTAGCTTACACCTGCGATTTGACGGTTTACACCTGCACTTTGACGGCGATGGGGAATCTGCGGCCCATCCCAAATGATTTTGAGGTCACCTTCAGGACCGGTGCAGCCTGCTGGCGTTTGTA
>Ga0187847_10000913_pt1 | contig 28846 bp, 19 predicted proteins | sample June2016WEW_4_10_FD_132458 | JGI IMG/M metagenome (GOLD analysis project Ga0187847, IMG submission 132458) | Peatland microbial communities from SPRUCE experiment site at the Marcell Experimental Forest, Minnesota, USA - June2016WEW_4_10 | ecosystem: Environmental > Terrestrial > Soil >...
ACCTGACTTATGGTCCGCGCGACGGAAACTGGAGCGTGAGCGGATACGTCAAAAACATCGAAAATACGCCGGTGTTGGTCAACGCCCAGGGTGGCCCGGCTGGACTTGAAACCGCCGACATCGCACCGCCGCGGACCATCGGCGTGCAGATCTCCAAAAAATTCGCGCGCTGATCTCAGCAGTCGCGCGTGCGGGTCCCGATCGCCTGCCGTCTACCGACACTGATGCGATTGTTTGCGCTTTTATTCGCGGGGTCTCGCGGACGCCGCGGGCTCTTCTCGAACCCATTCGAGTTGCAACAATGCGCCGACCGCGTCCAACAGCACGGATTCTTGAATCGGCTTTCCGACGAAAAGGTCCGCGCCGGCTTCGCGGCTGCGTTGTTCGGTCTCCGCGGTAGCGCTTGCAGAAGTGGCAATGATGGGTAATTCGGCACTCCGGGGTGATGCGCGCAATCGCCGCGTCGCTTCGAGACCGCCCATGACCGGCATCGTGAGGTCCATGATCACGAGATCCGGGCTAAACCGGGTGGTCATCTCCAGCGCCTCGACGCCGTTCGCGGCTTCTTCGACCTCGAAGCCCAAGCTGCTCAACTCTTCCATTAGCATCGCGCGGTTCTGCCGCATGTCGTCCACGATCAATATCTTGCGCCGTTTGCCGGTATATCCGATCGGCGCCGCGAGCTGCTGCGAGGGTTCGGTTTTGGTCTTCGAAGCCGGCATCTCGATTTCGAATGAAAACAGACTGCCCTTGCCGAGGATGCTGCGCACTTCGATGTCCCCGCCCATCAGACGGATCAGCTGCCGGCTGATCGCCAGGCCGAGACCGGTGCCCCCTTCGCGACGCTTGGCCTCGGCGACTTGCTCGAATGGTTGGAACAAGCGTTGCAGCTGTCCTTGATCCATTCCGATGCCTTCGTCTTCGATTTCGAATCGCAAACGCACTACGTCATCGGCCGCGCCCGGCGACGACGGCACGCGCATCACGCGCAGCGTTACCTGCCCGGAGTCCGAGAACTTAACCGCATTCGACATCAGATTCAGCAGCACTTGGCGCAGGCGCTTTTCATCCTGCCGCACGGTCGCCGGCAAATTGAGCGCCGCCTGGTAGACGAACAGCAAGCTCTTGTCTTCCGCCTTGACCTGGATCGTGTCGCAAACGCCTTGCAAGAACGCCGGCAGATTGATCTCGACGGAATACAACTCGAGCTTGGCAGCGTCGATGCGCGCTAGATCGAGGATGTCATTGATGAGCGTCAGCAAGTGGTGCCCGCTCTCGTCGATGATCCGCAGCGCTCTGCTCTGGCGCTCCGTCAAGGTCTTGTCGCGCTGAAGAATCTGCGCGAAACCCATGATCGCATTGAGCGGCGTGCGCAACTCGTGGCTCATTTGGGCCAGGAAGTCGCTTCGCTGGCGAGCGAGATTGCGCGCCTCGGCGAGCGCCGCTTCGCGCGCCGCTTCCACGGCCTTTTGTTCACTGATGTTGCGCGCGACCCCGACGGTTCCGAGAACGGTGCCATCGTCGTCGAGCACGGCGGCTTTGTAGGTCTCCATCCATACGCCGTCGCCGTCATCGGCAATACGCTCCTCCGTGGTTTTTCGCCGGCGTGAAACCATGACCTCGATGTCGTCTGATCGCTGGCCCTGCGCGAGATCGGGCGGCAACAATTGCTGATCGGATTGACCGACCATCGCCTCTGCCGTATGGCCGCGTGCCCGCGCATGCGCCTGGTTGACGACGAGGTAGCGGCTTTGCGTGTCCTTGAACCACGCCCACATCGGCAACATGTCGATTAACGTGCGCAGGTAGCGCGCCTGCTGATGCAATTCCACGGTACGGGCTTGCACGCGGTGCTCCAAATCCAGATTGAGCGCGCGGATGTCGTGTTCAGATCGCTTCAATTGCGCGTTGAGCTCCTGCAGTTGTCGCTGCGAGTGACGCAGTCGAACGACGAACAGCGCGGTTCCGACGAGTGCCAGGATGACGCCCGCGAGAATAGTCCACAGCCAGCGTTGCTGCAGTTCTCGTTGGAGCAACTGTGCGGTCTGTTGCTCGGTCCGCCGGGTTAGCAAGTCGATCTCGCGCTGCTTGTCCTGCAATTCATAGCGTTCGATCAATTGGATAACACGCACACCGGCTTTTTCGCTTGCCGCCTTGGCGGTCATCGCGCTCGCTTCGTTCGCGAGCGTATAGGCGCGCCGATAGTCGCCCTTGGCGGCGGCGATCGCGGCTAGCCGCGTCGCGCTTCCGCTGAGGTAAATCGCGATGCCGAGATCCTTCGCGATCGCATACGCCCGCTGCGCATCGGCATCCGCCTTGCCGATATCGCCCAATGCTTCGTAGTTCGCGCTGCGCGCGTTCAGCGCAAACCATAGGCTGATCGGATTCGGATATTGTTTGTAGATTTGGAGCGCTTCGTCGAGGCGTTGCAGTGCTTCCTGACGGCGATCCTGGCGTGCTAGCAAATCGGCGAGGCCGTAAAGGCTATAGCTGATCGCGAACGGCGCGCCCACCTCGCGGAACATCGCAAGCGATTCGCGAGTCAGTTGCTCGGCGCCGCGCAAATCGCCCGCATGGGAATTTGCGCCGGCGAGTCCTTCAACCGCCGTTGCCTCGAGCAGCTTTGATTGTGCCGCGCGCGCTTGCAGACGCATTTGCTGGCTGTGCTCGCGCGCTTCGGCGTAGCGGTCGCTCTGCTGGAGCGCAATCGCGAGGCCCTGGTGAGCATAGGTCAGCGCGAGCGCATTGTTGCTGCGCTTGGCAATATCCATCGCCTGAACAGCAACCGCGATCGATTCGTCGAACTGCTCGAACCTCCGGTACACCATCGTGGTTCGCAGCATCGCCTCGCCCAATAGGTCCGGACGGTTCACGCCTTCTAGCACGGCCACGCTATTCTGGGCTGCATTGACGAGGTCACCGAGCTTGCCCTGATTGATGCCGTTCAGAGCAATGTTCAGATCCGCTTCGGCCTGGCCGACGTGATCACCATTCTGCAGTGCCAGGTCGAAAGCCTCGTGCGCGTGCGCTGCGGCAGGCTCGGTCAGCGCGAGGTAGGTTTCAACCCGCGCGAGCAGATTGAGGGAACGTGCCCGGTCAGCGGGCGTCGCATCGGCGGGCACAGTCGCTTGAAGGCGCCGTGCAGCTTCGTAGGCCTGCGGCGCGTTATTTTCCGCTAGCGTCCGTGCACGGCCGGCCTCTTCACGCCATTGATCCAGTGCGGTGGTTGCTGAGGTCGCCGCCGCCTGTAGCGCGCAGGCCAGATATATCACTGTGGCAGCACTCGATAGGGCACGGGCGCGCCATGGAACGTCGCGTCGCGCGAGTGCGTACCCGAAGTGCCTCAACCCCATGCGCGCCCCCCGTCATATTCCGACTGTTATGGTTACGGCGATCTGGGTGTCGTCCAGCCAGACGCTTTGGGGCCTCGTCTCCACGCCATAATAGGAGCGGCGCAGGGTATGCAGCAAGTTCATGCCCTCGACGGCGACCGTAGCCTTGTCGGTGACGCGATAGCGCAACGAGCCATCGAGCCATCCGTAGGCGGCCGTGTAGACGGGCAGGGCGCCGACGCCGACGATGTCGGTGACGCCGCTCAAGAATCGATCGCGCCAATTGTAGGCAAGCCGCGCAGAGAATTTGCTGCGTTCGTAGATGCCGATGAGGTTTAGGCTGTGCTTGGAAAGGTTCTGGAGCGGCGCCGGAGCGCCCAATGCGCTGTTCGGCGATTCACTGTCGATGTAGGTGTAATTTGCCTGCAAGCCGAGCCCGCTCAACACGCTCGGAAGAAAATCATAGAACTGCTGATACGCTAATTCGAAACCCCTGATATCGGCGCCGCTGCCGTTCTGCGGCCGACTGACCTCGTAAACGGAGCCGGCATAGACCTCCGGGTTGCTGACGGTCGTGACGAACCCGTCGACATGCTTGAGAAATCCGGTCAGTGAAAGCGCGGTGGTTCGACTGAAATACTTTTCCACGGCGACGTCAATGTTGTCGGCGCGCACCGGCTTGAGTTCCGGATTGCCGGCGCTGCCTTGATTCAACGACGGATTCACAGAATTCGGAATCAGGGTCAATGACGGCGACAGTTCATCGAAATCCGGGCGCGTGATGGATTTCGACACCGCTGCGCGCAACAGCCAGTCCTCGCGGAGCCGGTAGCGCAAATTGATGCTCGGCAACCAGTCGGTGTAATCGCTCATGACTGCTATCGGCGAGATCGTCGCGTCGGCGGGCGCCGACTCGCTGCCCGATACCGATTCGAGCGTGTGCACGACGCGTAGTCCAATATTGCCATCCAGCGGCATGTTCGACGTTTCGAACTTGGCCAGCCAATAGGCGGCTCGAGTTTCCTCGGTGATGCTCCATAGGCTCAGCGGACTGGCGGCCGCCGGTATCGGCGTGGTGATACCGAATGCACTGCGCAGCGCAATTGGATCGCGGGCTGAACTGAGATTGCCGACGAGGTAGTTGGCGATGCTGTCTGAACCCGATCCCGGAAACAGGGAGTATGGGTCCGGCATCAGAAAGCTCGGCCGATCCGCTCCCGTGAGACCGGTGACCGCGGCATCGGCAAAGATGAGGCCGGGAGAATTGTTGGCGCCATGATCGGAAATTCGCAGGCCGACCGACAAGGTTCGCAGGAAGCTGCCGGCGAGATCATAATCCGCGTCAATGCGGGCTGCCGTGAGACTGCCGTCGTAGGGCAGGGTGCGGTAGGCGATTCCGGTATAGGTCAAGTTCGCTGGATCGAGCAAATTCGCTCCGCTGATGCCGGTGCTCGGAACCGTGGTCGACAAATTCTGCGTGAAATATGCGGCGGTTCCGGCTAGGAAGGGTCCGCTGAAAAACAAACTCTCGCGACTCTGCGTGTGGCTGAGGTCGCCGCTGATCGTCCACGCCCCATGCGATAGCGAGCCGCCGACGGCCGCCTGCGCAGTCTGATCGACCGTGTCACGGGCAAAACTCAGGATAGAGAGTGGCGCATCGGTCCAGGTGATACTCCTCAAGTCATCGGTTCCTGGAAACACGGTGACGCTGCCGGGTACGAAACTCGGGCTTGCTTCCACATTGATTTGATAGGAATCCTGCATCGTGCGAAATTGCGCGTAGCTGCCCTCGGCGTAGAGATCCAGAGACGATGAGGGGCGCCATTGCAATACCAGATTGCCTGCCGTGCGCTTTCGAACGCCGATGCTCGTGGTCTGGGAGGTGCCGTTGGGCGCAATCACGGTTTGACCCGGCAAGAGATTCGTCAGCGCGAGAGGATTGCCCTCGCTTTCCTGATCTTCACGAAACGCGCGTTCCTGGTATGAGACATTCAGCAGCGCGCCTATTTCGCCCGCGGCATCCGTTTGCCAGCGGTCGCTACCGAGCAGCGAAAATTGGGGTTCGTCCCGCTGCGCGAGATCTCCGTGTATCAAACGAGCGGAGCCTACGAACTCGCTGCCGTTGAAATCGAATGGGCGATGCGTTCGAAGGTCGATCACGCCGCCGATGCCGCCTTCAATCTGAGCCGCGGACGATGTTTTGTAGACATCGATGCCCGACACCATTTCCGCCGGGATGTCCTCGAAATTCAGGTTGCGTCCGGTGCCCGCGGTGAATACCTCGCGACCGCCGAGCAAGGTCTCCATCTGGGTCAGACCACGAATGCTCGGGGTGAACCCTTCCCCGAGATCGCGCTCAATCTGAATCCCGGCGACGCGCTGCAGCGCGTCCGACACGTTGAGGTCCGGTAGTCGCGCAATGTCGTCATCTACCACCGAATCGACGATTTCGAGCCGCTCTCGCCGGATTTTCTCGGCCGACTCGAGGCTCGCCCGATCACCGAAGACGACCAGCGGTGGCAGTTGCGTGTCGAGCTGAGCAGGCGCCGGCACGGTGGCGGCGACGGCGGCCGCGTCCGCCGCTGTCTGGGAATGCACGATTGAGCCGGGAATGATGCACAGCAACGACGCACTTGAGATGCAAAGGTTTGCCAGTCTCCGATGCATCGGCGTTAACCGGAGTTGGCAGGCGGATCAGCTTGGGATTTCGACGATCGGAGCACCCGGTAGATCGCATCGAGCAACTCGTCGGGGATATAGGGTTTCGGGACACACTCGTCGGCGCCGGCGCCGAAGCAAGCAGCCAGCTCGGGGTCGCTGATGTGTCCGGTGACGATCACGATCGGCGTGCGATTTCGGGCAAGCGACGTTTCCAGCTCGCGAATTCGCCGCGTGGCCTCTACTCCATCGATATCCGGCATTTGCCAGTCGAGTAATAGCAGATCATAGCTGCCGCGCTCCCAGGCGCCGATAGCCTCGCGGCCCGTCGCGACCGCTTCGATATGCGTAAAGCCTTCGAGTTCGAGCAGCTGATGCACCAAATCGCGATTGCCGGGGTGATCGTCGGCGATCAGCACCGAGCGTGGTGTTTGGCCGGCCGGCGGTTCGAATCCCGGCAGTCGTGGCGGCTGGTTTTGCGCTGCCACAAAGCTATCCAAAGCCCGCGTAACGCGGAACCGTCCGTTCGGCAGCGATTGGATCTGCGTCGCGAATGAATTCCAAGGGCGTCTCGATCTTGTTACCGCTGATGCTCCCGTATCGAATCTACCCCAAAAACACCGATGACCCTACCTTTCCGGGGCGCCGCGGCCAAAAATGGCTTGCTGGCGCCGTGATCACCTGGCATTTTTCTGGGCTTCTACGCGATTTTGCGTGAATTCCCGAGGACCTGAAGTGAAAGCCGACGAATACGCTTCGATGGACGCCGTGGCGCTGTCAACACGAATCCGCGCCGGTGACCTCGATCCTGTCGAAGTCGTCGATGCTGCGATCGTCGCTGTCGAGGCGCTCGAGCCGCGTCTCAACGCGCTGGTCATCCGGGATTTTGAGCGAGCGCGCGCGCGCGCGCACAGCGTGCCGCGCGACTTGCCGCTCTCCGGGGTACCGTTCTTGATCAAGGACGTCGATATCCACGCCGCGGAGTGGCCGACCACCTATTCTTCGAAATTTCTCGCCGATGCCCAGCCTCGTGCGGACAGTGAGATCGTGAGGCGCTGGCGTGCAGCGGGCACGGTGTTTCTCGGTAAGACCAATACCCCGGAGTTCGCAGACGATTTCGTGACCGAGCCTGTCTTGCGCGGAATCACATTCAACCCCTGGGATCCGGCCTTGACGGTCGGCGGATCCAGCGGCGGCGCTGCGGCAGCGGTCGCTAGCGGCATGGTGCCCGTCGCGCATGGCTCGGACGTCGGCGGCTCAATCCGGGTGCCTGCCGGTTGCTGCGGACTGTTTGGACTCAAGCCCTCGAGAGGTCTCAATCCGGCCGGACCCTATGCGGCTGAGGTCGGCGGCAATTTGAACTGCGAGCACGTGCTCTCGCGCTCGGTACGCGACAGTGCCGCGTTTCTCGATGCCACCGCTGGACCCGAAATGGGTGCGCCATATCGGGTCTTGCGCGCAGTGCCGTCCTATCTCGCGGCACTCGACCGTCCCCTGGGCCGTCTGCGGATCGCGGCGATCGATCGCCGCATCGACGGATCACGAATTGCGGCCGAAATCGAGGGCCGGCTCGCCGATGCCGTGCGGTTGCTCGAGAGCCTGGGCCACGAGGTCGTCGACAGCCGCTTCCCCGCGACGGTCGCGCAGGCGATGAGCGGCGATGCTTGGTTGCCGCTCTGGTTCATGGATATCGCCGTCGCAATCCGCGACCGAGCCGCCGAATTGGGTCGCGCGCCGCGCGCCGATGAAATCGAGCCGCTGCCGCGCCACATCCTCGAATACATCGACAGCTTGAGCGCGACCGGTTACTTCGAGGCGCGGCGTGTCGCTCACCGCGTGGCACTTGCGATGGCGCAAGAGTTCGCCGGCTTCGACATGATTCTCACGCCAACGACCGCGACGCCGCCGCCGCCGATCGGCAGCATCGACAGTCACACGACGGCGTTCGAGTTCCAGCGATGGGCGCTTGCTGCCTACGGATTCGCGCCGTTCTCCGAGATCTTCAACGTCACCGGTCAGCCCGCTGCCAGCCTTCCGCTGTTTCAGTCGGCTTCCGGAATGCCGATCGGTATGCAGCTCGTCGGACGTCAAGACGAGGATCACCGGCTGCTGCGTCTTGCGGCGGATCTCGAGTACGCGACCGATTGGGTGCGCAAGCCGCCCATATGGGCCGGCAATGTGGGGTCGAACAACCATGAGTGATAAAGCTGCTGGGCCGACCGCTGAAAAAATGGCCTGTACGACAAGCGGCTGGCAACGATCCCGCGACTCGAACGTAAAGGTGCGACGGCACCGAATGTCGGAGCTCAAGCCCCTTTTCGAACTCGGATACGCCCGTGTATACGGGCTGAAGCCGAAGCCCGCGCCTAGTCGACGCTCACCGCCGGGCGTGTCAGCGGCGGATTACACGAAGACGGCCGTTCCGGCGATGCTCCAGCGTCCGGGCGAATGCGATCATGAAGCTGCATTACTGAGTTAGGTGCCCCGTGCTCCCAGATGGCTTAGGACAGGAATTCGACGTATTCAAATTCAGGCGATTTCGCCTCAATCTCATCGGGTTCTTGAAGCTGCCGCTCGATGTCAGCGAAGATGTGTTGCGCGATATCGTGCAAGGATGGAGTGCCAATCTACTTTTATGCTACCTCGCCCGTTGCGCTTCTCAGCGTATCAAGCCTGGATCATCGCGCCACGACCCGGCGGCGCATGAGGCGATGCCGGCGGAATAATCGTCAAAGCGATCCGTACCGGTTCGCCATTGAAAAGCTCGTCCGGCGACGCCATCTATGTGACCAGCGTCGCTGAATCGAAGGGAAATCGCCCATCGCCGCTGCTGGCGGCTTATATTCCGTTGAATCCAATATCTGCGCCGTTTATGCTCCAGCGCAGTGCGATTGCGGCGCGGTCTGTTCGTCAACGAACAGACATCAGTGATGCGGGCACCGATGCTAAACTCGCGCGTCTTGCAGACAAGCCCTGAGGTGCGCGGGGAAGATTGCGCGATGAGAATGCGTCTCGCGTCAAATGGCAGACTTACCGACCGGCGGCGCGAGCAACAGACTGGAACTCTATGACAGAAACGACTTGGGAATCTTCTCGGCGAAATTGGCTGGTGACGTTGATGTTCGCGTTGACCGGCGCTGCGGCCGTCGGCATCGTGCCGTGGTATGGCTTCACGCACGGCTATCATGCCGGTGCGTGGATCTGGTTTGGGGTATTACTGGCGGCCAACGAATTATCGATCACCTGTGGCTACCACCGCTTGTTCGCCCACACCACTTATGAAGCGCATCCGGCGCTCAAAATCGTCTATTTGCTTTTCGGCGCGATGGCCATTCAAAACAGCGCGCTGATTTGGAGTGCCGGTCATCGCACTCACCACCGATACATCGATGATCCGGTGCGCGATCCGTATTGCGCGCGCCGCGGCTTCTGGTTTTCGCACATCGGCTGGATGCTCCGAAATTACCCGAGCGGGGTGCCGGACCTCAGCACCGTGCCCGATTTGCGGCGCGATCGCTTGGTCATGTGGCAGCATCGTCATTATCTGGCATTGGTCTTGATCATGAATTTCGGCCTGCCGCTGCTGATCGGCTGGGCGAGCGGCGATATCGTCGGCGTCTTTTTGCTTTGCGGAGTGTTACGGCTCGTCGTGAGCCATCACCTGACGTTCTGCATCAATTCCTTGGCGCACATCGTGGGGATTCAGCCCTACACCGACGAGAACACCGCGCGCGACAATGCGGTCGTGGCACTGCTGACGTTCGGCGAGGGCTACCATAATTTTCATCATATGTTTGCCCATGATTACCGCAACGGCGTTCGCTGGTGGCAGTGGGATCCGTCAAAATGGCTCATCTATGCCATGCAGTGGGTCGGATTGACCACGGAGTTGAAACGGGTGCCTTGGTTCAAGATCCAGCGAGCGCTGCTCGACAATCAATTCCGGCGAGCCGAACGCCAACTGGCTCTTCAAGCCGGCGGCGCACAGATCGAACAGTTGAGAATGCGCGTCGCCGAGGAGTACCGAACATTCCGCAATGCCGTGGCAACGTGGACGCAACTGCGCGAACAATGGTTGCAGGAGGCGAAGCGCGCGATGATCGAGCGCTGGGAACGTTCGATCCTGCAGTCGCGACTCAAGGAACTCGAGCATGGGCTTTACTTGCAGAACCGCCGCATGCGGGTGTTGAGGGCCAGACTCGGTTAGGGCGATCTGAGAGGGGGGTCTTCGCCCATTCGTAGCGAACAGGATCTTCTCAATGCGAATCGCCGTTTCTATGACTCTCTGTGGGCCGGCGCGCGCCTCGTGGAGCCGGATCGCTTCAACACCTGGCCGCTCGTGTGCTCGTTGGCTTCCGATGACGGCCTACGGCTCGAAGTGGCGCCGGGTCTGCGGCCTCGCCTGCCGATCCCGGGAACGCAATTTGTAGACATCAGCGCTCCTGCGCTGATCACACTTCGGGGGCGTGGCGGACTCGCGGTCGGCGGCCAGATCGGTTCATTGCCGTTCGCCGACGGCATATTCGACCTCGTATGCGCTCTCGACGTCATCGAACACGTCAATGACGACGACTCCGCGCTTCAGGAGCTTTCGCGCGTGCTCAAGCAGGGCGGCTCTCTGTTGATATCAGCGCCCCTGCATGCCTCGCGATGGACTGCATTTGACGACCTCGTCGGCCATATGCGGCGCTACGACCCGGCGGAGCTGGTGGTCAAGTTGGCGCGCAATCAGCTGCATATCGAACGAAGCGCCGTCTTTGGCATGCAGCCGCGCTCGACGTATTTCGTCGACCTCGGCATGTGGTGGCTCGAGCACCACCGCGAACGAGCGCATTGGTGGTACAACCAATTATTGATGCCGCTCGGTTTGCGGTTCCAGAAACCATTGAAACTCGCGCCGGGACTGATTGCACTGGATACGGTCGACGAGATCCTTCTGGTCTGCCGCCGAAACGTCGACTCCGCACCCGGACCGTCAGGCGAGCGTGAAGCGCAGCTCGCCGAGACTGCCGACTGAACACGCGACCTGATCGCCCGCCTTGAGCCAGACCTGCTTCTCCTTGGGCATGCCGAGGATGACGCCGGGCGGCGTGCCCGTAAAGATCAAGTCACCGGGCTCGAGCGGGAAGTGACGGCTGATATAAGAGACGAGAAATTCCGTGTTGTAGACGAGCCGATTCGTGTTGGAATGTTGACGCGTTTCGCCATTGACGCGGCACTCGATGTTGAGCTTATTGGGATCTTCGACGAGATCGGCGGTCACGAAGTAGGGGCCGATCGGCGCGAAATCGTCGAGCGTCTTGCCGATCATCCACTGATGCCCGTCGAGTTCGAGCTGCAGATCACGTGCCGAAAAATCATTGGCCGTGCAGTAACCGGCGATGTACTTCGCCGCGTCCTCGAGACTCACGTTGTGTGCGCGCCGTCCGATGACGACGAGCATTTCGACCTCATAGTCGAACTTGGTCGCGACGTCCGTGGGCAGGCGAATCGTCGCGCCGTGACTCGTCAGCGAATTGTTGAATTTGTTGAACAGAATCGGTACCGCGGGCACCTTCTCGCCGGCCTCCGCGGCGTGCTCACGATAATTGAGTCCGATGCAGACGATCTTGCCGGGCTCGGCAAACAGGCGGCCGTGCGTAATCGCCGCTTCATCGAGATAGAGTGCATCCGCGTGCCGCGATTTTCTCGCCGCGTCGATGAGGCGCGTGAGTTCCGAGGCGCCGCCGTCCTGCAGTAGCACGTCCAGCGTCAACGGCACGGGGCGGTGCAGGGCGATCGACGCGCGCCGAACATCGAGGATACCGCGATCGGTTTTGACGCCGAGCGTATCGCCATGTTCAGAACGGATCGACAACAGCGTCATCCCGCGCGGCATCTCTGGCGATGCGAGCGAACGCTTGCGACGCTGCACGATTTCGGCGCCGGTCGGGAGTTCTGTCGAGACGGTCGTGGCGCCGGCCGAAACGGCGGCAGCGGCCAAACCGGCGAGCGAAGTTCCCGCGGCGCCCTTCAAAAATTCACGACGGTTGCTGTTCATCTGTGATCTCCTCAAGCGGTTTGAGTTCTCACTGACGTTCCTATCGTATTCCTAGTCGACGTCGCAGCCTTGGTCGACGAGCTTCGCGTCGGGCATGTCGAACTGCATTGCAACGGGCGATCCATTGTTGTCGTCTGCGGTAATTGCAACCGTCCGGGCACGCAAAATTCTCTTCATCGCACCCTTGCCGATGTTGGCCGACGTATTGTCCGTGCCCGGCGACCAATTCTCGTCTTCTCGTCTTGCGTCGGTACGCAATTGAACGGCAACCTTCGGGTAATAAGACATGCCGTGAATCTCTTCGGGCTCCACGTAGACGATTTTCAACGTGGTGCCGACCATGAGGCTGCCGGAGAGGAACTTGCCTTTGGAGGCGTGGGAATCTTGACTGGGGATGCAGTCAACTACCAGCGCGGGGCGCGGTGCATTCATGCCTTGCGGGGCATTGAGGAATTTACCCGCCAGGGTAAAGCGGGTGTAGGTATATCCGCGCACGGTGTCGGTAGTCTGCGATTGCAGCCACCCGGGTGCCGACGACGCCGGCTGCGGTGCTTGTTCCGCGAGAGCAAACGAAGTCGAAGCAAGCGTCACGAGCAGAAGCTGCGGGGCAAATTTCATTGCATACTCCCCTGGTTAGTCATTCGCGGAATCCGCACCTTAGGGCCGCGCGAAGGTCCCGAACAAAAACGCATCCGTAGCGCAGATCCAGTGTAGCGGAGAGCCTTCGTAGCGGCAACGGCACTGCGGCTTTCGTCTCGCGAAAAAGCGGTGTCGCGTATGATATGAATTCCGCGTTGACCGCCAGGCGGGACACGGTAGGATTCGCGGCGGTTCACCCGAGGAGATCGTAAATGCGGAATTGGATGATCTGTTCCTGTGTCGCGCTGGCGCTGCCTTGCTTGGCGTTTGCGCAGCAACCGGCGGCCGCAATTAAACCTGCGGATACTGCGACGCCAAACGGTGCAGCGGCGCGGCCCAAGGTCGCCGACGTGCTCGAGGCGAAGGTGCGCGACGCGTGGGCGACGTTCAAGCGGAAGGACAAGATCGGCTATGCAAAGTTTCTTACTGACGACTTCCAAGCCGTCGAGTCCGACGGCGAGGGCGAGCGCACCAAGCGCAAGGTGCTGGGTGAAGTCGAACACTGCATGTACACCGATTTCTTGTTGCAGTTCTTTCAAGTCCAGCCGCTCGGACCGGACTTCGCGTTCGTCACTTACGAGAGCAGCATGCAATTCCCGAAGGGCTCGCCGCTGCGTTTTCGACGGGTATTCATCGGCGAGCTGTGGACGCGGCAAAGCGGGGATTGGAAGATGATGCGCTATCAAGAGACGCTGGTTCGCTAGCTCGCGACCCCGGAAAATCGAAGGCCCCAATCCACGAATGTGAATTGGGGCCTCGATCCAAAGCCAAGTCCTATCGTCGGTCGATCACTGCGAGGCGTACACGCCCACGCAGCCGTCAGCGGAGACCGATTCACAGTTGGCGCTGCCGGAGGCGAGCGGCACAAAGATGTGATTGTTGATCGGATCCACCGCGACGCTGTGTGCGTTGCCGTTGGTCGGTACGTTCTGCAGCCACTCCCGGGTACCGGCATTGATCACGCCGAGGACCGGTCCCGTGGGCATGTCTCGGGCGCCCAGGTAGTAGTTGTTGTCGCCGGGGTTGTACCAGGTCTCATCGACGAAGCCGACATTGTTGATCGTCGTGAGTACTTGGCCGGTCGTGCCGTTGATGATGATCGTATTCGGCGCGAACGCGCGACCATCATGGTCGGCGCAACCGACCATGACGTCGGTGCCCGGCCCAGCATTGACGCCCGTGGGCATGCAGTCGTAGATCGGGAAGCTATTGATGATCACCGGCACATACTGGGTGACACCGGCGACGACGACCGGGTGCAGCGGATCGATGACGTCGATGCTTCCGACCGTGATGTCACCCGTCGTGTTGCCGTTGGTCAGCAGGAAGGTGTGCGTCGGCGGGTAATAGGTCATGCCGCCGAGTCCGGCAGGGGATACCGCACCAACGCAACCCGTTGGAGTACCGGGTCCGGCTGCGCAGAACACGCCGCCAGGCACGGTCGCCGTACTTGCCGTGACCATCGGGCCGTGATGGCAGGCCACGTCTGGGTTGAAGCCGGCCGCATGTCCCGATGCGCCCGACGGAACCGCTGCACCGGGCGAACCTGGGGTGCCGTAAAACTGCAATGAAGGATCCGGGCACGAGAATCCGTTGACAGCATTCGCGCCGCCGTCGTCGATGAAGGCCGTCGTGTCGTTTTGCGCGGCACCGTCATAATAGATCTGGCCCAAGATGCACGACGCGTAGTTCGCGGTAAACGTCGTCCCCGGTCCACCAGGACTGAACGGCGCCTGTGTGCCGGCGGCAGCGCTCGTAAAGCCTGCTGATCCATACGGCAAGCAATGCCCCAGCATATTGTTGGTGGACCGAGTGACGATTCCGGTGACATCGATGATGCTCACGAAGGGCAATCCCGGATCGCCATTGATGATCGCCACGAGATAGCGCGAGGAGCCGTCCTGTGGGAACGGTACTACGGCGCCGGTCGTGGCAATCTCATCGCCGCGCAGATCGCCGCAGCTGGGATCGGAGAACGCGCGGCCATTGGCGGAGGCCATGCACCCCGTGACGCCGGTCGGACCGTCATAATCGGGCGACGTTCCGGTCGGGATCACGGCGGTGACGACGGGCGGAGCGGTGTAGCCGCTCGCGATCATCGGCGCGAGATCGAACACGTTGAGCGTCGAACTGCCACTGCCGACGAACAGGAAATTCCCGTCGGCCGAGACTTCGAGACCGTTCGGGCCCGATAGCGGGTTCAAGTTATTGGAGCGCGAGGCGCAGCACTGGCCGCCCATGAATCCGCCGAAATGCCCGTTAGGGCCGAAGAAGCCCGGTAGTCGGAACGTGTTGGTCTTGCAACCGAAACGGGTGTAGTTGCCCTGCGCCGTCGTGATCGGCGGTATCGTTTCACCGGCCGTCGTCGACGTCGAGGTATCTACCCAGCACGAACTCGCGTTGTCGCCGGCTTCGGCGACCGAATTGTCGCCGCCGATCGCCCACATCGCGACATCGGAGACCGTGTTGAACACAGGAACATCGAGGCCGGTGCGATCCGACACGAAGTAGTTGCGGTTGGTCGGATCGACCCAGCTGATGTCGAAAATGTTGAACGGGCCGCCGGGCTCACCGTTGGGATTGTGTTCGGGCACGAGCATGACGTCGATCAAGGCGATCGGTCCGTTCTGCGTGGTGCCGCAGACCGGACAGCCGCTTTGACCGCCTCCGCAGCTGCTCAGCAGGAGCAGCACTCCGAACAGGGCGATGGCGTTTCGTAGGGGAACCATTTTAGTTTTCATCCAAACTCCTCCAACGATATTTTGCGGGTGCGAACTACTGGATCAGAACCGAAACTGCAGAGTTTCGAGTAAGACATAGTAGTTGTGAGGCAAAATGCCCTGCACGCTGGGATCCTTGAGGCGATCCAGGCTGACTTCCGATTTCAACAGTACCCAATAGTTGAGATACCAGTTGACTCCAAAGGTGAACTGATCGGTCGTGTCGTTGAATCCCGGCGCGATCACCGGCGTGATCGGACACGCGGGGATCGTGTTCTGGTCGCAGGTTGCGCCCGGCACGTTGCCCTTGAGGTTCGAGTAGCGGAACTTGAGCGCCCAAGCGCCCCAGCCCGGCGACCCCGACTCTCCGGGGGAAGCGGGGCCGATCACCGGATGGCGCACGCGTGGCAGCGCATTCAAGGGATCGTTCTCGCCGGTCAGGAAATAAATCGCTGAGACGTAGTAACCCTCGCCGGTAATCGAGGGAAGCGTGTTGAATCCGATGCCGCCGGTCGCGATCGAGCCGATGTCCGCTCGATCCTGCTGCAAATGGGCATATTCCGCGCGAATCCCGAGAGGTCCATCCAACCAGGAGAGGAACGCATTGTAACGATTGACGTTGCCGTTGATCCGGAACTGCGGGAAGAACGTGTAGGTTCCGTCGTTCATTGCGCCGCTGAAACTCAGCTCATTGGTGAGACCCCTGGACCGGCTATGCTCGGCCGAGCCGCCGAACGTAAAGTTTTCCAGCCAGCCGATTTGGGAACCCTTCCACGGGGAGAATGCGACGCGGCCAACCACTTCGGGCTCATTGGTCGTCCCGCTAGCAAGGATTCCTTGTCCGTTGAAAAGGCCCAGCCAGTATTGGACGATGCCGTGTCCCAGGTCGCCGTGCACGTCGATGCCGGGCGCTCGGTTTCCGCCGGCCGCATCCGGATAAAGTACCGAGATGATCGAGCGATTATAGAAATCGACCGCGGTGTCGCCGGTGCCGACCTCCATCGAGAACGGCACCTTGAACTGGCCGCCCATGAAACTCAGGGCCTTCGAAGGCTTGAAATCGAGATACGCGTCGCGAACCGTCGGACTCGAGATCGTCTCGATCATCATCGAGTAGTCGAGTTGGCTGCCGTAATTGCCCTGAAAACCGAAGCGCGCGCGCGTGATCGCGAAGGAATCCGGCGGCGCGCCGTAGGTATTGCCGTAGACGGCATACTGTCCGTCGAGGTAGCCGACCGGCATCAGCGTGAATGCGCCGTCGGAACTCCTCAAGAAAAAGTGCTCGCCGTTCCAGCCGGCGGTCGCCGGGGGCGTTTGGCTGGCTTTCTTCTGCAGGTCGGTGATCTCCGATTGCAGCGCTGCGACCTGCGCGGGCGTGGCAGCTGGAGGCGGCGCTACGACCGGCGGCGGCGCGGCCGCGGGCTTGTTCTGTGCATTCACAAGTTGCTGGAGCTGCGCCCGCAGTTCCTCAACCTCGCGCCGAAGCTGCCGCACTTCTTCGTCGGTTTTAGCCTTGGACTTCGCTGCCGGCGGCGCCGGGTCGCTTCCCGAATTGGCACTTTGCGCAAAGGCCAGCGGGCCAGGGGCTATGCAAAACAAGCTCAGGAGCACACACCACAATTTTGGCGAGTACATAGTTTTCCCTTTATTTTTACTCAGAGATTTTCCCCGACGAATTGCCGCACACAAGTTGCGAAACTCGCCGGAACGCCACGTCGAAAACTCGGTCGCTACGACGCGAAGACTCGTCATCGTCGCGCTCGCAGCGCAAGACTACTCAAACGAAGCGCCGCCGGCCGCAGTCCTAGAGGGTGCTTGCCAGCTGCCAAGGCGATCGGGGTCGATTGGATTTGCATTGCTCCCCCATCTTCCGAAAAATATTCTTATAATGTCCCAAACACCGACCATTCTTCAGTCGACGCCGGCAATCGAGGCATGGTTTCTCAAGGCTGATCGTCTGCCCCGACGATGCATATTCAGTGTGCCACGTTTGATATATCACTTTCAAGTGATATCCAAATCGATGCAATGGCGCGGTCCTCAGGATGCAACCGAGAGAATCGGCAGCGTTGATCTCGAGATCGCGGCACGCGTGCGTCGTCTCTCACGCGTTGTAGGCAGCCCACGACCAACCGGTGGTCGATCGCGTGTCGTCGGCTGATTTGGCAGCCATGCAGTCGATACGCAAGCCGCTCGCCTCAAGTTTTGAGCCGATAGCCGGTCTTGAATATCCACGCGACGAGCGTCAGGCACAGTGCAAGGAACAGCGAGACCATCGCAAGGCTCACGCCGACGCGCACGTCCGCGATGCCGTAGAAGCTCCAGCGGAATCCAGACACGAGGTAGACGACCGGATTGAACAGCGCGATCTTCTGCCAGATGCCCGGCAGCATATTGATCGTATAGAAGCTGCCGCCGAGAAAGGTCAGCGGCATGACGATCAGCATCGGCACGAGCGCGAGCTGTTCCCAGCTGTTGGCCCAGATGCCGATGATGAAGCCGAACAGGCTGAATGTCACCGACGTGAGCACGAGGAAAAACACGGTCCAAACCGGGTGCGCGATCTCGAAGTGCACGAATAGATGCGCGGTCGCGAGGATCAGCAGTCCGAGAATGATCGACTTCGTGGCCGCGGCGCCGACATAGGCGAGCACCACTTCGACGTACGAGACCGGAGCCGACAGCACCTCGTAGATCGTGCCCGTGAACTTCGGGAAATAGATCGCGAAAGAGGCATTGGAGATGCTCTCGGTCAGCACCGAGAGCATGATCAGGCCCGGCACGATGAATGCACCATAGCTCACGCCGTCGATTTCGGCGATGCGGGTGCCGATTGCGGCCCCAAAGACGACGAAGTAGAGCGAAGTCGAGATCACCGGCGTCGCGACACTCTGCAGCAGCGTGCGTCCCATGCGGGCCATCTCGAAGCGGTAAATCGCGCGCACGGCGAGGAAGTTCATTGCGGCCTCCCGACCAGTCCCACGAAGATCTCTTCGAGCGAACTCTGACTGGTATGCAGGTCCTTATAACGAATTCCTGCGCGATTCATTTTCTCGAGCAGCGCCGCAATCCCGGATCGCTCCCATGTCTGATCGTAGGTGTAGCTGAGCTCGCGCCCGTCCGCCGACAGCACGAGCTGCAGGCCCGCGAGTTCCGGCGGCAGGCATTCGAGCGCTGCCTGCAGCTGCAGCGTGAGGTGCTTGCGGCCGAGCTTGCGCATCAGCTCATTCTTGTTCTCGACGAGAATCAGTTGGCCCCGGTCGATGACCCCGATCCGATCGGCCATTTCCTCGGCTTCTTCGATGTAGTGAGTCGTCAGAATGATCGTCACGCCGGTATCGCGCAGCGAGCGCACCATGTCCCACATGGCGCGGCGCAGTTCGACGTCGACGCCGGCTGTCGGCTCATCGAGGAACAGGATCTGCGGCTCGTGCGACAGCGCTTTTGCGATCATGACGCGGCGCTTCATGCCGCCGGACAGCGTCATGATCTTGGCGTCCTTCTTGTCCCACAACGACAGGCTCCTGAGCACCTGCTCGAGATAACCGGGATTTGGCCGCTTGCCGAACAGCCCGCGGCTGAAGCGCATGCTCGTCAGCACAGTTTCGAAGGAACTCGTTGCGAGTTCCTGCGGCACGAGCCCAATCCGAGCCCGTGCTGCGCGAAAGTCCGAGACGACATCGTGTTCGTCGACGGTCACGGAGCCTGCGCTCGGCGTCACGATTCCGCAGATGATGTTGATGAGCGTCGTCTTGCCGGCGCCGTTCGGGCCCAAGAGCGCGAATATCTCGCCGGTGCGGATCTCCAGATCGATTGCACTGAGCGCGCGCAGGCCGCCCGCATAGGTCTTCTCGAGCCCCGCGACCCGCACGATGGGCGCCACGGCGTTCAGGAGCTGTTGCCGATCGAGGGTGGGTCACTCGCCGGAAAGGTCTCCTCTAGCGCCTCATCCAAGAGCTCGTCCTGGTGGCGTTTATCCCAGTCCGAATTCTTGCGCATATAACTCACGGCGTACGAGCAGGCGGGCGTTACTTTCCAGCCGCGTGCGCGTGCGACTTCGAGCGCTGCATGCATCAATTCCCCCGCGATTCCGCGGCCGGCGATGCTCGGCGCGACGCCGGTGTGGGTGATCGTCATCAAATCGCCCGACAAGGTGTAGTCAAGCACCGCGCGCTGTCCCTCGACGATCGCGATGAATTGGTGGGCCGCCGCGTCGTGATTGATTTCAGTCATAAACTACTCCGGCGTATCATGGGCCTAGTTTACCTATGATTACCGAAATTTCCTGGATGGTCGCGGCCGGCGCCGGCCGGTCGAGCGGATACGCGTGCGGATGACGCAACCGCGGCCGCATCCCGTGCAGCCCGAGGGCCAGTCGCCGGTCGAGCGGGCTTACGCGCGTGTTTCCCGGTGCGCGGATGACGGCGCGCGGATCGCGGCGACCGCCGAACTCATTTTGGCGATACACGACGAATTCTACAGCCTGCTCTGCGAATATCCCTACCGCGCCAAATGTGCGTTTGAATTGATGGATCCGCATTCTTCGATCCGGATCAGCAAGGAGCGACTGGAACTCTACAGTCGCTACATCACCGAGCATGGGCCGAGGGTGCGGGCGGCGTTTCCGGCTCTCGCCGTCGACTCGGCCGCCTGGGATGCGCTCGACCGCATTTTCGTCGCAATGATCGTCGACCGTTACGAAGCGGACATTGCTTTCAGCTTCGCCCACTCGATGCGTCGCAATATCAGCAACGAGATTTGGCGGCCGGTTGCCTATTCCTTTCCGCCGGCGAGCAAGCGTCGGGCATTCTCGATGGCCGCGGTGCACCGCCGGCTCCCCGTGCGGGGCCGCATCGACGCCGAGCTCGTCGCCACGGCATTGCGAATACCCGGATTTTCGGTTCCGTTTCGGGATCTGAACGACGACTCGCAGCGCATCCTCGAACGGCTCGAGCATCTGTTCTACGGCGCGGCGCAGGCGCAGGCGCCGATCGCGCTCGACGTCGTGGAGGCGGGTTTTTTTCGCGGACGCAGCGCGTTCGTCGTCGGCCGATGGGTGCTCGCCGACAACAGCATCGTGCCCTTCGTCGTGGCCTTGCTCAACAGCCCCGCAGGAATCTATGCCGACGCGCTGTTGCACCGGGTCTCCGACATCCACGATTTGTTCAGCTCCGCACTCGCCAATTTTCATGTGACGACCCGTCTCTACTACCAGACCTGCGTGTTCCTCTTCAGTCTGATGCCGCGTAGGCCCCTGGGTCACCACTACTCGACGATCGGCTTCAATCATGTCGGCAAGGTCGCGATTCTCAACGAGATCATCGATGAGATGCGCGTGAGCGGCCAGCGCTTCGAGCGCTCGCCGGGTGCACCGGGCACGGTGGCGGTTGGGTTCACATTCGATGCCTGCGCGTATCATCTGAAAATCATCCGCGATCGACCGACCAAATCCTACAAGTGGGGCGCGTTCCCCGGCGCTGCGGCCGTGATCGAAAAATACCGTCTCGTACACGATATCAACCGCGCGGGCAGCATGTTGGACAACGTGATGTATTTCCGGCTGCGCCTCGATCGCGAGACGTTCGCTCCGGCGCTGCTCGATGAGCTCTGTCGTCAATCGGCCGACACGGTGCAAGTCGACGACGACGGCGTGTTCCTGCGCTCCTTGATCGTGCAGATGAAAATCATCCCGCTGCCGGTATTCTTGGAGACCGCGACCGAGGCCGAGACGCGCGAGGTGGTCATCAGCTTGGGCCACTGTATCCGCAACAACGCCGCGACCAACATTTTCAACAAGGATCTGGACTCGAGAAACTACGGTGTCGGCCGCTACGGCCGCGTTTTCTTGTTCGACTATGACGCCGTCGAGAAGCTGACCGATGTCAAGATCCGCACCAATTCCGATCGCGAGCCGGGCGAGGAGGCTGTGCCGGATTGGTTCTTCGAAGACGGAATCATTTTCCTGCCCGAGGAGCTCGAGCATGGACTGCAGCTCGTGGACACCCGTGCTCGCCGCATATTTCGCGAGGAAAACGCCGATCTGTTGACCGTGCGCTACTGGGAGGACGTGCAGCAAAAACTGCTGCGCGGCGAGATCCCGGGGTTGCGGGTCTATCCCGACAGCTGCAAGCTGCACGTTGATCGCGTGGCCCGTTGAGCAGCACCGCGACCATGGACTCGCAATCCCCCGCCGGACCCTGGAATCCCGGTGTGCTCTCGCAAATCCCGAGGGAGCTGCGCTCGCTGTCGACGATTTTTTGCGAAGACAACGTCGTCACCAAACTCGCCGCCGCCGAGGAGTTGCACGCACTCACCGGATTCGGTTTGAGTGAACTCGTTGTGTTCCGGCCGCAGCGGCTTGCGCTGCACGAGTTGCTGATTCGCGTGACCGCCGATTTTGCGGTGCCGGACGGAACGCATATCGGGGACCTCGGCATCAACTTTCGCCGCATCGCGAGCCGGATTCTGGAGCGCTATCTGGTCCCCGAGATGGACGCGATCGTCGCGGCTTATGATCAGGCGCGCGTCGAGGTGAGCCTTGCGGTCGACGCCGCGGTTACCACGGTGATACCGGGGCTCACGCCGATCGCGGCGCCGCCGGCGCGGGCGTCTCTACTGCGACTGTTCGGGCTCAACGCAGGGCGCCGCTCTGCGGCCGGTCCTGCCGCCGACCGGCGCTGGGGTCCCGAACAGATCGCCGATTGCGAGCGCCGAGCGGCAGCGACGCGCGAGCCCCTGCAGAGACTCATCTACCGCACGCTCGCGCGCGTCTTGTCGGCGCTGTTTGCAGCCAATGGCCAAGCTTGGGGTACCCGGGAACTCATCGTGTCGCTCGCGGGCGATATGGTCGGCAACGTTTTCGGCAGCGACGTCGTGGGCCGCACGATCGAGCCGCTTCTACAGCGTGCCGCGAAGCAGGAGGGTTACGGTTTGTTGCCGCGTCAGGAGCGCCCGATCGTCATCAACACCAAGGGACCGTCCGCATCCGGCAAGAGCACCTTGCGCCCCCTGCAGAAAAAACTCGCCGGCGACATCGGCGTGAACTGGAGCGATTTCGCGCTGATCAGTCCCGACATCTGGCGCAAGCAACTGCTCGACTACGGCGCGCTGGGTGCGGCGTTCAAATATGCGGGAGCCTTCACCGCTGAGGAACTGCAGATCGTGGATCAAAAGCTCGATCGCTACATGGCGCGCAAGCATGCGAGCGGCGAGATGTCGCACCTGTTGATCGATCGATTTCGATTCGATAGCTTCGCGCCGGATTCCGATGAGGAAGGCAGCAATCTGTTGACGCGATTCGGGCAGACGGTCTACTTATTTTTCGTGATCACGCCGCCGGAGATGCTGGTCGAGCGCGCTTGGAAACGCGGGCTCGAATTCGGGCGCTACAAGGCGGTCGACGACACGCTCGCGCATGCGGTCGAGGCCTACACCGGGATCCCCAACGTATTTTTCACCTGGGTTCGCCGCAGTGATAAGCGCATAAGATTCGAGTTCTTGGACAACACAGTGCCTCTCGGGGAGAGTCCGCGCACGGTTGCATTCGGCGACAACGACACGGTAACCATTTTGGATATCCGCCGCATGATGGACATCGATCGGTATGGGCGCGTTTGGGTCGATGCCGGGTCGCCCGACTTGCTCTATCGAGATCGTCGCTTGCTGGGCGCCGAACACAACGTGAGTTTCCTGAAGCGCTGTGTCGAGGAATTTCGCCAGGTCAATTTTGCGGATCAGGCGAGTGGGCGGATTTATCTGCGCATCGAGTCGGGAGCCCCGGTTTGGCTCGACGCGGCCGGGATTCAAGCCGCGATCCGCGATGTCGACACGCTGGCCGGAGTGCGTGCCGTGGCACCGCGTGCGCTGTCAGGCGCCGTGACGAGCGCGGAGCGCCCGGCTCATCCGAGCGGCGGCAGCGGCAACGCGTTGCCGACCTTGGGCGTTTGGGGAGGCGCGATACCCCCCGAGCACCGCTAGTCGAGAAAATCGCAATATTGATCGACGTGCGCCGCGAGATCGAGCGTGTGTTGGCGCGTGAGCCGCTCCGCGAGTTCGGTTTCCCGCCTCTCGAGCGCTTCGATGATTTTCAAGTGATCAATGATCGATCGCGCGGCCCGATCGTTTTGCGCGATCGTCGCGCGACGAATCGCGCGCACGTGGATCAGCAGATTGCGCGTCGCATCGACGATCGCCTGCGAGCCGCCGAGCGCGATGACCGCCGCATGAAAGGCGATGTTCGCGTCCGAATATTCGGACAGGTGCTCGGACGGCGGCGAGTTCTGGAACTCGTCGAATAAATGCCTCAAACGCGCGATGTCGGCGTCCGATGCATGCAGCGTCGCGAGACGCGCAGCCATCGACTCGAGCGCCGCCCACATCTGGATCATTTCGATCATCTCGCGCTTGGATTTGCGGATGATGTAGATGCCGCGGCGCGGAACCGTGCGAATGAATCCTTCCTGCTCGAGCAGCGACAGCGCTTCACGGATCGGTGTCCTGCTGACGCCGAGCGCGGTCGTCAGTTGCCGCTCGTCGAGGCGCAACTCCTGCTTCGGGTCGTAGATATCCGTATCGGCGATCGCATTTTTGAGCAGCGCGTAGGCTTGATCCCGCAGACTCGTCGCGTTCAGCGGACCGAGACTCAGCGGCGTAGCCGGCGCTGCGCGTTGGACCAGTTTCGAAATGCTGCTCATGGAGCCCCCGACGCGATCGGCGGGCGATTTACGAACGACCGATATGGCATGACCGAGTCCTCTGGAGAGAATCATCTACATCCCTGCGCGGCGAGCCACGCTCACAAGATATGAGGTATATGACAAATGCGCCTCAAACGCACGTGCAATCGCAGTAAAACATGGGTCAATCAACCCATCGACGCCCGAATTATATTGCAGTGCCAGCTTTTGGCGATGACTATCCGCGCAGCGAACCGCACCGATCCCGCCACTTTCTTGACACTCCGAAACTCATTCATATATGGTATACCAGGAAAATAAAGGATGGCTGGAAAACGTTCGGATACCCGATCCGACTGCGTTTGTGGGGATTTGGCCGGCAAGCTTCGATGCTGGCACGGCGGGCCGCTTGGGTGTATTGCTGGTGGGCTTTTTTTGCGGCTCTTGGTTAACGCGACCTGAGGACAATTAAAATAAGCCTATGAACACCATATCGAATTCGGCATCGCCCGCAAGCCGCTCGTTGCTCGCGAACCCTTGGGCGCAACTCGTGATCGGCATCGTCTGCATGGCGTGCGTCGCGAATCTTCAATACGGATGGACGCTGTTCGTCAATCCGATCGACGCCAAGTACCATTGGGGACGACCCGCGATTCAATTGGCATTTACGCTGTTCGTGCTCATCGAGACCTGGCTCGTACCGGTCGAAGGTTATCTCGTCGACCGATTCGGCGCGCGCTGGGTCGTGCTCGGCGGCGGGATTCTCGTCGCGATTGCCTGGGTCATGAATTCGCAGGCGAGTTCGCTCCCAGTTCTCTACATTGCTGCGGCGATCGGCGGTATCGGCACCGGTTCGGTCTACGGCACTTGTGTCGGCAATGCGCTCAAATGGTTCCCGGGCCGGCGCGGCATCGCCGCGGGTCTGACCGCCGCCGGTTTCGGCGCGGGCGCGGCCGCGACGATCGTGCCGATCTCGAACATGATCAATACCGCGGGTTACCAGCAGGCGTTTCTCGTGTTCGGGCTCATCCAGGGCGGCATCGTGTTTGTCATGGCCTGGCTGCTGTTGGCGCCGCCGGCGCAGCTCGTGAGCGCGGTCGTGAAGAAGAATCAGACCGCGCACGGCTACACGCCGGCTGAAGTGTTGCGCAGTCCGGTGTTCTACGTGCTGTATGCAATGTTCGTGATGATCGCCGCAGGCGGCCTGACGATGACCGCATCGATGGGACCGATCGCCAAGGATTTCGGCATCGACAAAACGCCGGTTGCGCTGCTCGGCTTCACGATGCCGGCGCTCGCATTCGCGATCGCGCTGAATCGCATCTTCGATGGTTTCGGCCGGCCGTTCTTCGGGTGGCTGTCCGATCAAATCGGCCGGGAATACACGATGGCGCTCGCCTTTTTCATCGGCGCGCTCGCTCTTTTCACGCTGAGCCAGTCGGGCTCGAATCCGGTCATTTTTGTGCTCGTGACCGCGACCTATTTCGGCGTTTACGGCGAAATTTTCAGCCTTTTCCCGGCGACCCAGGGCGATACATTCGGAGCGAAGTTCGCGGCCGCCAATGCGGGTATGCTGTATACGGCTAAGGGCGCCGGCGCGCTGCTGGTGTTCTTTGCTGCGGACATCGCCAAGGCACACGGCTGGGCTCCCGTTTTTTCGATCGCAATGACGTTCAACGTCGTCGCCGGTTTGCTGGCGCTGTTCGTGCTAAAGCCGATGCGCGTGCGGCATTTTGCGAAGAGCCGCTTGACGTATCCCGCGCCGACCGCCGCTGCCGGTATGGCCGACACATCCGCGACGCGATGAGCGACCGGTATCGAGTATTTGACCGGCGATCTGCCGGAACACGTCTGTTGCGGCGTTGAGCCGCACGGGTCCGTTTCTCGAATTCGGAGACAACATGGCAACTGTAAATCCCGCGTCGATTCCGACGAAGACCACGACCGCCGAGGACACGCTGCAGCGTAAGAGCCGCGAGGCGGGCGTGATTTCCGGCGGCCACCTGGTTGCGAAAGCGCTCAAGAACGAGGGCGTCGATACGATCTTCACGCTGTGCGGCGGGCACATCATCGACATCTACGACGGTTGCATCGATGAGGGCATCCGCATCATCGACGTGCGCCACGAACAGGTTGCCGCTCACGCGGCCGACGGATATGCGCGCCAGACCGGCAAACTCGGCTGCGTCGTCACGACCGCGGGACCGGGATGCACCAATGCGGTGACCGGCGTCGCGACTGCATTCCGTTCGGAGAGCCCCATTTTGCACATCGGCGGCCAGGGCGCGCTGACGCAGAACAAAATGGGCTCGCTGCAAGATTTACCGCACGTCGATATCATGAGCCCGATCACCAAGTTTGCGGCAACGGTCACGAGCACCGAGCGGGTCGCGGACATGATCACGATGGCGGCGCGCGAAGCCTTCAACGGCGCACCGGGACCCGTATACCTCGAGATCCCGCGCGATGTGCTCGACCGGGAAGTCGATCTCACGAAGGCGGTGATTCCGCAGCCCGGCAAATATCGTGCATCGACGCGCTCCGTCGGCGATCCGCGCGACATCGAGAAATTAGCCGATTTGCTGGTGGGCGCCGAACGGCCCGCAATCCTTTACGGACAGCAGGTCTGGACCGCACGTGGCCAGAATGAGGCAATTGCATTGTTGCGCGGGCTCGACATTCCGGGCTATTTCAATGGCGCGAGCCGCGGACTGTTGCCGCCGGGCGATCCGCACCACTTCGACCGTACGCGTACCCAGGCGTTCGCGAGCGCGGACGTGCTGGTCATCGTTGGCACGCCGTTCGACTTCCGGATGGGCTACGGCAAGCGCATCAGTAAAGAGCTCAAGCTCGTGCAGATCGACATGGACTACCGCACGGTCGGCAAGAATCGCGACATCGATCTCGGCTTGGTCGGGGATCCCGGCGCGATCCTCGGCGCCGTGCTGCAGGCCGCCTCCGGGCGCATCAAGGGCGATAAGCGGCAGGCGCGCCAGCAGTGGCTCAAGCAATTGAGCGATGCGGAGACGGTCGCGACCGAAAAGCTCATGCCCTTGTTCAAATCGAACAGCGTGCCGATTCATCCCTACCGCGTCGCCTGGGAACTGAACGAGTTCCTGGCCGACAATACCGTTTATATCGGCGACGGCGGCGACGTCGTGACGATATCGGCTCAGGCCGTGCGGCCGCGCGGCCCCGGGCAATGGATGGATCCGGGTGCACTCGGCTCCTTGGGCGTGGGCACGGGCTTCGCGATCGCCGCGGGTCTTGCGAATCCATCGAAAGAGATCCTGTGCTACTACGGCGACGGATCGTTCGGTATGACGGCATTCGACATGGAAACGGCCAACCGCTTCGGCGTTCCGTATCTTGCGGTGATCGGCAATAACTCCGCGATGAATCAGATCCGCTACGGCCAATTGGCCAAGTACGGTGAGCAGCGCGGTAATGTCGGCAATCTATTGGGCGATGTGCCGTTCGGCAAGTTTGCCGAAATGTTGGGCGGCTACGGCGAGGAAGTGCGCGATCCTGCACAGATCGCGCCTGCGCTGCGGCGTGCGCGCGAATCGGTGCAGAAGTTGCGCCGCTCGGCGGTCGTCAATATCTGGGTCGACCCGCGCGAATATGCGCCCGGCACCAAAAACCAGACGATGTACAAGTAATAGTCGAGAACGGAGAACATGGGTAAAGCGTTAGACGGCGTTCGAATTCTCGACTTTACACACGTGCAGTCGGGTCCGACTTGCACGCAATTGCTGGCATGGTTCGGCGCCGACGTGATCAAGGTCGAGAAGGCCGGTGCCGGGGACGTCACGCGCGAGCAGTTGCGCGACATCCCAGACGTCGACAGTCTTTATTTCACGATGCTGAACCACAACAAGCGCTCGGTGACGCTCGACACGAAGAGCGAGCAGGGCAAGCTCGTGCTCGAGAAATTGGTCAAGCACTGCGATGTGCTCGTGGAGAACTTTGCGCCGGGTGCGCTCGATCGCATGGGCTTCACCTGGGAGCGGATTCAAGAACTCAATCCGCGGATGATCGTCGCGTCGGTCAAGGGATTCGGCCCCGGCCCCTACGAGGAGTGCAAGGTCTACGAGAACGTGGCGCAATGCGCGGGTGGATCGGCCTCGACGACCGGCTTCGACGACGGTCCGCCGCTCGTAACCGGCGCGCAAATCGGCGACAGCGGCACGGGACTGCATCTGGCACTCGGCATCGTCGCGGCGCTGTACCAACGCAATACCAGCGGGCGCGGACAGAAAGTGCTCGCCGCGATGCAGGACGGCGTGCTCAACTTGTGCCGCGTCAAGCTCCGCGATCAGCAGCGGCTCGCCCGTACCCACGTCATGAAGGAATATCCGCAATACCCGAACGGCAAGTTCGGCAGTGCGGTGCCGCGCGCCGCGAATGCCTCCGGCGGCGGGCAGCCTGGAACCATCGTCAAGTGCAAGGGCTGGGAGACCGACCCGAACGCATACCTGTATTTCATCGCGCAGGCACCGGTTTGGAAGGACATCTGCCGAGTCATCGGCAAGGAAGCGTGGCTCACGGACCCGAATTTCGCGACGCCCGATGCGCGCCTGCCGCGGCTTCGCGAGGTGTTCGCCGCGGTCGAGGAATGGACGGTCACCAAGACCAAGTTCGAGGCGATGGACCTGCTCAATGCGCACGATATCCCTTGCGGCCCGATCCTCTCGATGGAAGAGCTGGCCAACGAGCCGTCGCTGCGTGCGACCGGTACGATCGTCGAAGTGGATCATCCCACGCGCGGCAAGTATCTGA
>Ga0187847_10000914_pt1 | contig 28843 bp, 25 predicted proteins | sample June2016WEW_4_10_FD_132458 | JGI IMG/M metagenome (GOLD analysis project Ga0187847, IMG submission 132458) | Peatland microbial communities from SPRUCE experiment site at the Marcell Experimental Forest, Minnesota, USA - June2016WEW_4_10 | ecosystem: Environmental > Terrestrial > Soil >...
AATTCATCACTCGGGGCGAGCGTCACGGCGCCGAGGCGCGCGTCGGCCAGGTTGATGTGGCGGCTCAGCAGCCGCGCGTAGTTGGCGCTTGCATCGGGGTTCAGCTCAGTCATGGACGAACACTCGTTGTTGGGCCGCGGGCCCTTGTTGTAGCAAAAAATCTCCGAGCCTGCGCGCCGCGAGATCGAGCTCGCGCGCATCGCGCGGCTCGTCGGCGCAGCCTGCGAGCATCGCGGCAGACGCACCGATGCGGAGCTCCCCGGGCGGTCCGGACCCGATCTGACGCAACTGCTGGATCGCCGCGATGCCCAGCAGGCAGCCCGCCGGCTCCTGGTAATATAGCGCGCCGGTGCTCGAGTCGTGTTGCAAGCCGACCACGACGGACCTTGCACCCGCGAGCACTCCCTCGTAGCGCCCGAACAAGCTGTCACCAGCGTGCTCAGAAACCTCGAATCCGGCGGCGAGCATCCACTCGCGCAGCAGCGCCGCGCGCGCAATCCCGACGTCGCTCGCGGCCACATGACAGCGGACCAAGCGCTCGCGCATCGCGGCAACTTCCGATCCGGGCTGCGTCGCGATCGCGTCGGCGAGGCGATATTCCGCAATCAAGCCGATTTCCCGCAACGCCGTGCGCCGCTCGTGCGCCGGATCGCCGCCGAGGCGAGCTTCGATATTTTCGATAATGGACGCCGGATCGTGGCCCCGAACGGCGAGAATGAACGGGAAGCTGAACTTGTCGCTGTAGTCGTCGTTGAGTCGCTGCAGCAGCGCAAATTGCTCATCGGTGCAGGCGTCCAAGCCGGCGCGGCGCTGCTCTCCGGCGGACGCCGCGGTCAATGCGCCGCGGCCCCGCGCGCCGAGCTTAGGGTGCGCTCTGATCAAGGCCAGTTGTTCGGCGAGCGGCGCCGCATGCACGGCGTTTCGCATCGCATCGAGTAGTTGCAGACGCGAAGTGAACGGCCGCAGCCCGCAGACCCGCTCGGCGACCCATGGAGAATGCTCGAAGATGCCGCCGAGCGTCGCCACGAACTCGCTCGGCGACTGGCCATTGAGCTCGTCGAGTGCGATCACGGCGTCTTCACCGGTGGATGGACGGCAATCCAATGGCGCGCGATCTCGATTCGGCGACAGATCCAAACGCGTTCGTGCTGCAGCACATGGTCGAGAAATCGCTCGAGCGCGGCGATCCGGCCGGGGCGTCCCGCCAAGCGACAATGCAATCCGACCGACAGCATCTTCGGCGCATCGAGGCCCTGCGGGTCACCCTCCCGGTAGAGCACGTCGAACGCATCTCGCAGATAATCGAAGAATTGCGTACCCGAATTGAACCCCTGTGCGGTTGCGAAGCGCATGTCGTTGGTATCGAGTGCATAGGGAATCACGAGATGCGCCTTGCGTGGCATGGCGCCGGCCTCGGGACCGGCCACCAGAGTCCAGTAAGGCAAGTCATCCGCGTAGGAATCCGAATCGTAGAGAAAGCCGCCATGCTCCACGACAAGGCGCCGTGTCTGCGGGCTGTCGCGGCCGGTATACCAGCCGAGCGGGGCCGCACCGAAAATTTCGTTCAGGGTCGCGGTTGCTTCGGCGATGTGCGCGCGCTCGGTGGCTTCGTCGACCTGCTGGTAGCTGATCCAGCGCAGTCCGTGGCAGGCGATCTCATGCCCGAGTTCCTTGAAGGCCGTGGCCACTTCCGCATTGCGCCGCATCGCGGCGGCCACCGCAAAAATCGTCAGCGGCAAGCGGTGACGCTCGAATGCGCGCAGCACGCGCCACAGGCCCGCCCGAGAACCGTATTCGTAGAGCGACTCCATGCTCATGTGCCGCATCGGGAACGCCTGTGCGCCGACGATGTCCGAGAGGAACACCTCCGAGGCGGCGTCGCCGTCGAGCACGCAATTCTCGGCGCCCTCCTCGTAGTTCAGCACGAACTGCAGCGCGATGCGCGCGCCCCCGGGCCAGCGCGCGTGTGCCGGCAGCCGCCCATAACCACGCAGGTCGCGTGGATAGTTTGAATCCTGCGTCATCGTCAAGCCGTCGTCATCGTTTGGTCCGCCTGTGCGCTAGCGTCTGTCCGCATTTCCGATCCAGGTCAGCAGTGTCGAGCGTTCTTCCTCGGTCATCTTGGTGAGATTGCCGAGCGGCATCAAGCGTGACGCGACTTGCAGCTGCACCTCGGGAAAATGTGCGCGCATGGCATCCAAGCTGTCGAAAATGAGCCCGTTCGGAGCCTCATTGAAGCCGGGCTGTGTCGGGTTCTTCGCATGGCACGGCACACAGCGCTCAGCGACGATCGCCTGCACGCGGCCGATGTCGACGGCGGGCGCCGCGTTCGAATCACTCGTGGGCAGCAGGCCGCTCAACGGAGAGAGCGCCAAGATCACGAGCGCGAGCGTCACAACGCCGAGCACCGCAGGCAGCGCGGCCGGAAACACGCTGCGAACCGTCGGGCGATGTCTCGCGACGAACCACGCACGGATGCACGCACCGGCAAAGCTCATCGCAATGAGCACGAGCCAGTTGTTCGATGCTCCATAGGTCATCGCATAGTGATTGCTGATCATCACGAACAGCACCGGCAGCGTGAAATAGGTGTTGTGAACCGAGCGCTGCTTGCCGCGCTGGCCATACACCGGATCCGGAACGCGGCTTTTTTGCTTTGCGCGCACCATCTCGCGCTGCCCCGGAATGATCACGAACAACACGTTTGCGACCATGATCGTGCCGAGGGAACTTCCGAACAGCATGAACGCGCCGCGGCCACCGAAGATTTGGCATAGCCCCCAAGCCTCGGTACCGAGCAGCACGGCGAGCACGCTCGCGAGCGCCCGATCGAGGCGCCCGAGTGGCGAGCGGCATAGCGCATCGTAAATTAACCAACTCGCGGCGAGAAACCCGAGCGCGATGGCGATCGCGGCCGGCTTGGTCAACGCCGCGACCGCAGGGTCAATCAAATAGGCCTCTGCGCGGCCAAAATACAACAGACACAGCAAGGCGAATCCCGACAGCCAGGTCGTGTATGCCTCCCAATAGAACCAGTGCAAGGTCGGCGGCAACCGCTCCGGCGCAACACGGTATTTCTGGGAGCGGTAAAAGCCGCCGCCGTGCACCGCCCAAAGCTCGCCGCTGACGCCGGGGTCGGTGTGCTGCGTATCGAAGGGAGCTTGTAGGTGATTGTCCAGCCAGACAAAATAGAACGAGGCGCCGATCCAGGCGATGCCCGCGATGACGTGCAGCCACCGCAGCAGCAGCGCTCCCCAATCGAGCAGATAAGCCGTCATGAGCCGCAATCCGCGCAATTGCGGTGTTCGCAAGATCCGGCCGCAGTTGGGGCGATCGCGACAGGCGCTGCTGCAACGGGAACCACTGCAAACGCGCCGACGCGCGCATGCTCGGCGCTGTCGGCGTTCAGCGCGCTCGTGCTGATATCGCGCAGTACTTGCGCTGCGACACCGACTGCGATCGCCGCGGGCCATTTGCTCGAGATGCCGGCGATGCCGATCGGGCACACCAAGCGCGCGATGCTCGCGGGGCTGAGATTTTCGCGCATGAGACGCGAGCGAAAGCGCGCTGCCTTGCTCGAAGAGCCGATGAGCCCCGCCCAGGCGAAATCTGCGCGTGCGAGTATCGCTCGGCATAGAGCATAATCGAGCGCGTGACTGTGCGTGAGCACCAGAAAGCGCGTACCGGGCGGCGCCGCCGCGACGCTGCCGACCGGATCGACGCCGGCCGCGATGCAGACCACCTCGGGCAAGGCTGCCGGAAACAGGTCCGCGCGTTCGTCGATCCAAGTCAACGCAACCGGCAGCTCGATAAAGATACGCGCAAGTGCTTGGCCGACGTGCCCTGCGCCGTAGAGCCAGAGCGGCGGCAATGCCTGGTCCAGGCGCTCGAGCAGCGTGATCGCGCCGTTCGCCGCACACTCGAGGCGCGACACGGCCTGCGCACGCGGCGTGCGCAGCAGCGCATCGGCGCGCGCGACGGCGCCGACCTCGCGGATGATTCGGCGTTCGATCTGCCGGCCGGCGGTCGTGCTCATGAGCACGGCGCCGCCGTCACCGACCTCGCGCGCGGCATCGCGCAGTGCCTGAACGAAGCTCAAGTTCGCGCGCGTGTAGCGCTCGAGCCATAATTCGACGACCCCGCCGCAGCATTGGCCGAGGTCGGCGGCCAACACGAACCTCTCCAAGCGTGCCGGCACGGCCGCATCGTCGATCATCCCGCGCGCCGCAATCAAGGCCTCCCATTCGAGCCGGCCGCCGCCGATCGTGCCGGCAAATTCGGTGCGCCCGACCAACATGGCGACGCCGGACTCACGCGGCGCCGAGCCGCGCACGCTCGCCAGCACGACGCGCACGATCACCGGTTCGCGCTGCAGCGCGCCGATCAGCGCCTCGGTCCAATTGCGCAGCGGCGTAAACCGGCTCATGACCCGGACTCAGCAGATGCGATGCTGATCGCGCGCAGCACCGCCTCCGGTGTCGCTGGCGCCGTCAACCGCGGCAGGCTGTGCGGCGGCCCGCAATCAGCGACCGCATCGCGAATCGCGTGCAATACGGAAATCGCCAGCATCAGCGGGGGTTCACCGACCGCTTTGGAGCGATAAATCGTATCTTCCCGGTTCGCCGCGTCGAACAATCGCACTTCGGCCCGCACGGGCCAGTCGCGGGCCGTCGGAATCTTGTAAGTCGACGGTGCATGGGTCTTCAGCTCACCGCGCTCGCTCCACCAGAGTTCCTCGGAGGTCAGCCAACCGGCGCCCTGCAGGAATCCGCCCTCGATTTGACCGATGTCGATCGCGCTATTGAGCGATTGACCCACGTCGTGAAGAATATCGACGCGCAGCAACTGCGTTTCGCCGGTCAACGTGTCGACCGCAACCTCGCTGACCGCGGCGCCGTACGCGAAGTAAAAGAACGGCCGCCCGCGCATCGTCGACTTATCCCACGCGATTTTCGGCGTCTTATAGAATCCGGTCGAGGACAGCGAGATTCGCGCTCGGTAGGCACGTTGCACCAACTCCGCGAAGTTGAGCTGGTGCTGCCCCGCGATGACGAGACCGTCGTGAAACCGCACGTCCTGCGCATCGGCACCGAATATTTCGCCGGCAAATTCGGCTAGGCGCTGCCGGATCGCCTGCGCGGCCGCCTGCGCCGCCTTGCCGTTCAGATCGGAACTCGCCGATGCGGCGCTCGCGGACGTATTGGGTACTTTCGACGTGTCGGTTGTCGAGACGCGGATTGCCGCTAGCGGCAATCCCAATTCAGCCGCAACGATCTGCGCGACCTTCGTGAACAGGCCCTGGCCCATCTCAGTGCCGCCGTGGTTCAGCAACACTGTTCCGTCGGTGTAGACGTGCACCAAAGCACCGGCCTGATTGAACATCGTCGCCGTAAACGAGATTCCGAACTTGACCGGAGTCAGCGCAATGCCGCGCTTGACGACGCGGTTCTCTGTATTCCAGCGCGCGACCGCGTCGCGCCGCTCGCGGTATCGGCTGCTCACCTCCAACCGATCGACGATCTCGCCGATGATATTGTCGGCGATCGTCTGGCCGTAGTGCGTCACATTGCGATCGTCGATCCCGTAGAAATTCGCCCGTCGCACACCGAGCGGATCGATGCCGAGCGTGCGGGCGATCTCATCGATGATTTGCTCGATCACCAGCATGCCCTGCGGCCCGCCGAAGCCGCGAAACGCGGTGTTTGACACGGTGTGGGTTTTGCAGCGATGCGAAACGATCTGCACATGTTCAAGAAAATAGGCGTTGTCTAGGTGCATGAGCGCGCGATCATTGACCGGACCAGACAGATCGGAGGAATAGCCGCAGCGCGAAGCCAACATCACCGTGAGCGCCGTGATGCGGCCTGCCGCATCGAATCCCACGTCGTAATCAGCGACGAAGTCGTGGCGCTTGCCGGTCGCGAGCATGTCGACATCGCGATCCAGCCGCAGCTTGACCGGCCGCTGCGTTTTGTGTGCGAGCACGGCCGCGGCGGCGGCGATCAGCGCCGGCTGCGTTTCCTTGCCGCCAAATCCGCCGCCCATGCGCCGGCACTGTACCGTGATCGCGTTCGCGCGCCGGCCCAGCGCATGCGCCACGATTTGTTGGACTTCGGAAGGATGTTGCGTCGAGCTGTGGATCAGCATCCCGCCGTCTTCTTGAGGCAGCGCCAGCGCGATCTGTCCCTCCAAATAGAAATGGTCCTGGCCGCCGATCGTGGCCGTGCCCTGCAAACGGTGGGGCGCCCGCGGAAGTGCGTCGAACGGATTGCCGCGTACGACGCGCTCGGACGGCAATACGTAACTCTGTGCGGCGAGCGCCGCGCGCACATCGAGTATCGCAGGCAGCGGTTCATAGACGACCTGCGCGGCGGCGGCCGCCCTGCGCGCCTGCGCGTAGCTCGCGGCCGCAACCGCGAACAGCGGCTGACCGGCGTATTGCACGAGATCCGACGCAAAAATCGGATCGTCGTGGTGCGGGCTATAGTTGTTCTCGCCCGGTACGTCGGCTGCAACCGCGATCGCAGCGACGCCCGGCATGTCCCGCGGCCGCAGGGTTTGCAACTCGCGAATCCGTCCGTGCGCAATGGTGCTGAGGCCAAATGCGCCATGCAGCGCATTGGCGGGCAGCGGGATGTCATCGGCGTATAGCGCCCGGCCGCTCACGTGCAAATGCGCGCTCTCATGACCGGGCGCGGATTTCAAGCCGAACTCCTCAAGCCGATCCTGCAATCGCGCCGGTGCGCAGCGCCAGCGCCGGCTCGGCGTGCTCCAGGTAAAAACGCTGCAGCAAATTGCGCGCCACCTGGAGCCGGTAGGCAGCCGTCGCGCGAAGATCCGTCAACGGCTGGAAGTCGGCGCCGAGCGCCGCCGCCGCGGCCTCGATGCTCGCGGTGGTCCACTCGGCGCCGATCAGCGCTTTTTCTGCGTGGCGCGCACGCGCCGGAATCGCCGCCATGCCGCCGAACGCGATTCGTGCCGCAGTGACCTGCCCATCGCGGACTTGCACCGCGAACGCCGCACAGACCGCCGAAATGTCCTGATCAAAGCGCTTCGAGACTTTGTAGCTGGCGACCCATGCCGTGGCGCGCCTTGGCGGTACCGTCACCGCGACGAGAAATTCGCCGGGCGCGAGATCCTTGCGCTGGTACCCAAGGTAAAATTCTTCGAGCGGCAGCTGCCTCGAGCGGCTGCCGCAACGCAATTCGATCTCGGCGCCGAGTGCGATCAAGATGGGCATCGCATCGCCGATCGGAGAACCGTTTGCGAGATTGCCGCAAAGAGTACCTGCGTTGCGTACCGGTGGCGATCCGAATCGTTGCGCAATCTCGGAAAGCTCGGGGTAGGCGCCGACGATCGCGCTCCAGCCTTCCGCCAGCGACACGGCCGCTCCAATCACGATGCCGCGGGACTCGCTGCGCATTTCCTTGAGTTCCGCGACCTCCCCGAGATAGACGATCGGCGGCAGATCCCGCAGCTGCTTGGTCACCCACAGTCCGATATCAGTGCCACCGGCCAATATCAGCGCCTCGGGCTGCGCTTCGAGCGTCGCGGCCAACTCTTCGAGTGAACGGGGCGCGACGAATCCGGGCAGACGCAGCGCCGATTCGCGCCGCATGCCGCGCAGCGCCTGGCTCCGCTCCCCGTTCGACGCGGCGCCCGGGCCCCAATGATCGGGCGCGGGATAGTCGGCCATGCGACAGCCTGCTTCGATGATTGGGCGGTAACCGGTGCAGCGGCACAGATTGCCCGATATGGCCTCGAGCACCTGCTCGCGCGTCGCTCGCGTCGTTTGCAGGTATAGCGCAAATAGCGACATCACGAATCCGGGCGTGCAAAAGCCACATTGCGAAGCGTGATGATCGACGAGCGCCTGCTGCACGGGGTGCAATTCGCCGCCGTCGTCCTGCAGGCTCTCGACGGTGACCAGTTCCTGCCCATCGATCGTCGGCAACATGCGGATGCAGGAGTTGACCGCGCGGTAACGGATCTGGTTTCCGTCGGTGGAAAGCTCGCCGAGCACGACCGTGCAGGCACCGCAATCACCCTCCGCACAGCCTTCCTTGGTGCCGGTGCGGTGCAGTTCTTCGCGCAGATACTCGAGAACCGTCGTCGTCGGCGGTCTGTCGGTTGCGGCCACGAGCTTGCCATCGAGTAAAAAACGAATCTCGCTCGACACGCTCGTCTACCCTCCCCGATATACCGAGTAGCTCCAGGGCGAAATCAGCAGCGGCACGTGGTAGTGCTCGTCCGGATGGGCAATACCGATGTTAATGACCGCGTCCTCGAGGAAAGCCGGCACCGGCAAAATCTGGCCCCGAGAGCGAAAATATTCGGCCACATAGAACGTCAGCGAGTAGCGGCCCGCTAAAAATGCGGCGCCGGCGAGCAACGGCGCCGCGCAGCGCCCGTCCTTTCCGGTGCTCACGCTGAGCAGCAGGCGTGGAGCGGTCGCATCCAGCGCCAACACCTCGATGCGGACTCCGGCGGCGGGTATGCCGGCGCTGGTATCGAGCACATGTGTCGTTAGTTGCCCCACAGGTCGGGATCCTATAGACAATACTGACTCCGTGGCAAACAAAATCCCTCCGAGTCGTATAGAGTAATCCCATTGTCAGCAGGCGCGGCGCAGGCTCATGCAGGAATACATCCGGGGTCTACCCAAGGCGGAATTGCATCTGCACATCGAAGGCACATTGGAGCCGGAGCTGGCGTTCCGCCTGGCAAGGAAACATGGTGTTTCGCTGCCCTACGCAACGGTCGAGGATTTGCGCCGGGCCTACAAATTTTCCAATCTACAATCCTTTCTCGACGTCTATTACGCAGGCGCCGGCGTGCTGCGCGATGCCGACGACTTCTACGAACTGACCTCCGCCTATTTGGCCAAGGCGCACGAACAAGGCGTCGTGCACGTGGAGATTTTTTTCGATCCGCAGACGCATACGGCGCGCGGCGTGAGCATCGGCGCAATGATCGGGGGCCTGCGCCGTGCGTTGCTGCGAGCTGAAACCGAGGTCGGGATCACGTTCCGGCTGATCTTGTGCTTTCTGCGGCATTTGAGCGCGGCCGACGCGATGCGCACGCTCGACGAGGCGCTCGCCTTTCGGCAGGCATTCGATGCCGTCGGTCTCGACTCGTCCGAATTCGGCAATCCGCCGTCGAAGTTTGCTGAAGTGTTCGACCGGGCGCGCGCCGCGGGATTGCTCACCGTCGCGCATGCCGGCGAAGAGGGGCCGCCGGCCTATATTCGCGAGGCGCTGGACATCCTCAAGGTGCGGCGCATCGACCACGGTGTGCGTTGTGAGGAGGACTCCGCTTTGGTGCGCGAGCTGGCGCGCACGCGCATGCCATTGACGGTCTGCCCGCTATCGAACGTCAAACTCAAGGTTTTCGAGCGCATGGAGAATCACAATCTCAAGCGGCTGCTCGATTTGGGTCTCTGCGTTACCGTGAATTCGGACGATCCGGCCTATTTCGGCGGCTATGTTCTCGAGAATTATCTCGCGGTCCAGCAAGCCCTCGCGATGTCGCGGGCGGATCTGAACGCGCTCGCGCGAAATTCGTTCGAAGCCTCATTCCTGCCCGATGCCGCCAAACGCCGATGGCTGCAGTCGATCGACGCTTACGCCCACAACAGCGCGGAATGAGCGCCGGCGGAGCGAGGGCCTTCAATGTTTCGGCATCGACATCAGCGCGACGAACATCCGCGTGAATTTCGGCAAATCGAGGTCGACCTGCGCGTGCACGAGTTGCAGCGCAACCGCGGGCTTGAGCGCTTCGTCCCAGGTCAAGGCCTCGCCATAGGCCGGCCCATGGCTCACATCGACGTCCATGTAGAGCTCGCGCCGCTTCGTGATGATGCTGGGATCGAGCCACGCACAGGCAGCGAGCTCATCCCATAAGTAGTAGCGCTCGGCGGAGTAGTCCGCGATGTAACGCGCAGCCCGATTCGGGGACCTCGCAATCTCGTCGAGCATTGCCTGCGTGAACATCGCCTTGATCGACACGTCGACCGTCGTCAGGTCGATGCGCGGCCACGGCGCGCGCAAGGTGATGCGCGCGGCTTCCGGGTCGAACCAAAAGTTGAACTCGTGGCGGGGGCTCGTCGCAAATTCTGGATCGTCGGTTTGTGGATTCAGGCTGCCGCCCATGATCACGATGCCCTGGCTCAGCGCGGCGAATTGCGGATCGATGCTCACGGCGAGTGCGATGTTGGTCAACGGTCCCGCGGCATAAATCGTGACTGCATGGGGGTGTGCACGGACTTGGCGGATTAGAAAATGTGCGGCATCTTCGGCGATCGGCTTGGTGTGCGGCTCGCCCTCCTGCAGCAGCGGCTCATCCCAGGGACCCGGCATAACGGCCTGCGCTTTGTCTCCCAACAATGCGTTCTTCTGCCCCCAAGCGCCCGACCAACCGACCTGGCCGGCCAAGGCGCTTGCGAGACGCGTCTCCTGCTCGGTCCGCACCAGTGGGAATACCGCGCCGAGCGCGACCGGCACGTCGCTGCGCCCGATCAATTCCAACATCCGCAACGTGTGCCGCGCCTCGTCATTGCGCCAGGCGTTACCGGTGACCATCGTGATGCCGAGCACCTCGACCTGCGGCGCCTGCAGCAACACCATCATTCCCATTTGATTGGATCCGCCGGGGCCCGAACCATCCTGATCGATGAGCACGAGGCGCGGCGCTCCGATCGCCGCCGGCGCGGCCAACGCCGTCAGCCAGTACAGAATCAGCATGCGCAGTCTCATGGCTTCGGTTCTCCGTTCCGCGTATGGACCAATCGCCCGGCGACGTAGGTTTCGCGGATATTGCAGCGTGCGGCGTTGTAGACGATTTTCTGCAGGACCGCCGGCGGTGTATCGGCCGGATCGATCTGCAGATCGCTCTCCGACACACGCGCGTCGACGACGATTGCGTCGAATGCATAGCCCGGCGCGAAGATACCCAGCGCCTTATCCAAGACGATGCCGCCGCCGGCCGTCGCGAGCCAGAATGCCGTGAGCGCATCGATGCGCGACGACGCGCGGCCGCGCCGCTCGCGGCTCAAGCACGGATCGACACCAGACTCGAGGCGTCGGGAAGCGATGACTGCATGGCGCGCATTCTCGAGGATCGACGGGCTCGCCCCGCCGGCAATGTCTGTGCCGAGACCGACGTGCACGCCGTGCTCCAACATGTGCCGCAACGGAAACACCGCATCCGAGAAATACACGTTAGAGAGCGGACAATGCGCGATGCCGGCCCCGGCGCTCACGATGCGCGCGATATCCGGGTCACCGATCAAATTGCCATGGGCAAGGATCGTGCGCCGCGTGAGCAGGCCGTAGCTCTCCAATGCCGCAGCGTCCGTCATGGCGCAGCGGTCCTGCACGAAGCGATGTTCCCAGTCGCTCTCCGAACAATGGGTCTGGACATAGCAGCCGCTCTGGCGCGCGAGTGCACCGAGCCTGCGCAGCAAATCGTCGCTGCAGGCCGGAATGAATCGCGGCGTGATGACCGGCTCGATCAAACCCGCGGCATTGCCCGGCATCGCAGCGACATAATCGATGAATGCGCGCGTATCGGCTTCGCCGCTGGTCGCCGAAGCATCTCGATAATACGCGGGGCATTGCGTGGGCTCGTCCATCGCAACCCGCCCAATCAGCGCACGCTGCGATTTGCGCAGGCAGATGTCGGCGAGTTTTTGGGTCGCCGGCAGATGTACGGTTCCATAATACAGCGCGGTCGTCGTGCCATTGGCGAGCAGCGCATCGACGAGCGATTCGTAAACCGCACCCGCGTAGGCGAGGTCCGCGTAGCGCGCTTCGAGCGGGAACGTGTATTTCTGGAGCCAGATCTCGAGCGGCTCGTCGAGCGCCATGCCGAGCTGAGGCCACTGTGGCGCATGCACGTGCAAGTCGATCAATCCCGGCAGCAAATATTGGCCGGCCGCGAGCGTGACCAAGCTGCCGGCCTGCGCGTGGCGCGCAGCGATTTCCACTGCCTGTCGCGCGCCGTGCGGATGAACGGACTCGATGACGCCTTGCGCGTCGCAGACGACGAGTGTGTCCTGCAAGCACTCCAGCTTTCCACGCACGGGCGTATGCAGGAGCGTGCCGAAAAACGCGCAGGGTGCGCCGGATGTCGAGACCAAGGTGCCTATCATCGGCGTCATTCCCCGGAATTTTTTCGATCAGCCCACGACGGCAGTGCAGACCCCAACGGACAGTTGCGCCGCAAAGTCGTCGAGTTTCGAGACCCGGCGACGAGCACGACGATCGTCGCAAGATACGCCGGCGCGCTCAAGGCCTTCGACCGCAGGTTTCGGCCACACCTTGCATCACCGATGAAACGGCTGTCAACCGGTGACGCCCGCCGGCATCGTGCAACAGAATGCCGAGCCCACCGAAGCAGACACGCAGACAGCGACGACGATCAGCGCCGAGACGCGCGTGCGCGCGAGCAGCAACCAGCCGCCGATGCCGATGAGGCCATCGAGCGGTGAGTGGACCGATGTGGTCCATACGGGATTGCAAAACGCCGCCGCCAGGACGCCGACGACGCCGGCGTTGAGACCGGCGAGCACGGGGCCGATCGCGGACAAACTCACCGCCTGGCGCCACAACCAGAATCCGGCAACCGCGAGCAGCAGGCCGGGTAGAAACAGGCTGATGATTGCGACCAGCGCCCACAGTGCGTCGACCGATCCGGCAGGTGCACTCGCGGCTCCCAAGTAAGCGGCGACGCTGAACAACGGCCCCGGCATCGCCTGGGCGGCTCCGTAACCATTCAAAAACACCGCGTCGGAAATCCAGCCGCTCGGGACCAGGGCATCGCGCAGCAGCGGCAATACGACGTGGCCGCCCCCGAACACCAGCGCGCCGGAACGATAAAAGATAGCGGCCAGAGCCAACAGGCTCTGCGGCATGCGTACCGCTGCGGCGGATAATACGGCCAGAAGCACAACGACCGAGACGCAGGCCACAACCGCGGTTGTGGCGCCGATTTGAACCGACCGACGCAACGGCGCGAGCGCGGCGTCGCGGCACAGCAGCCAACCCGCCAGCGCGCTCGCAGCGAGTGCCAGCAACTGCATCGCGGAGCCGCCCACCGCGAGCAGGCCGAGCGCGACCGCGAGCGCAATGCCCGCGCGGCGCCGGTCAGTGCACAATTTGCGGGCCATGCTCCAAACCGCCTGCGCCACGAACGCGACCGCGACGAGCTTCATTCCATGCAGCACCGCGGCTGCAATCGGACCCCGAACATGGGGCGCCAGCAGCGCGAGCCCATACATCAGTATAGCCGCCGGCAGCGTGAATCCAATCCACGCGCAGATGGCGCCGCGCCAGCCGGCACGATGCCATCCGACGAGGAAGCCGACTTGGCTGCTGGTCGGCCCCGGCAGCAGCTGGCATAGCGCGACGATGCCGGCATAATCTTCGCTGCCGATCCAACGGCGTCGCTCGACGTAACACCGTTCAAAATATCCGAGGTGCGCAATCGGTCCGCCGAATGCGCTGCACCCCAGGCCGAGGGACGTCAGCAGCACGCCGGCCGCCGATCCCTGTTGCCGGTCGGCCGCCACTCGGTGTCTCAGGCGCCGAGATTCAGCAGCGCCGCATTGCCGCCGGTCGCCGTCGTGTTGACCGTCAGCGTGCGCTCGTTCGCATATCGTTGCAGGTAATGCGGGCCGCCGGCCTTGGGACCCGTGCCGGAAAGGCCCGTGCCGCCGAATGGCTGCACGCCGACGACCGCGCCGATCATATTGCGGTTGATATAGGTATTACCGACATTCGTGTGCTCGAAGACCTGGTGCCAGAACGATTCGAGCCGGGTTTGCACACCGAGCGTCAATCCATATTCACTCGAGCGGATCGACTGGAGCACCGCCTCGATGTCCTCGGCTCGATAGCGCACGACGTGCAAGATCGGCCCGAATTGCTCGCGCGTGAGCTGCGAGGCGCGGCTCAGTTCGATCAGGTGCGGCGCGAAAAAGCTGCCCTGCGCGCATTCCGCTCTCAGCGGACACACCTTCAATACTCTGGCCTCGTTGCGCATCTTGGCAACGTGAGCGGCGAGCCCGGCGGCGGCGGCGGCGGTAATGACCGGCCCCAGGTCGGTCTGCAGCGCGGCCGGATCGCCGATCATGAGTTCGTCCATGGCACCCATGATCATCTCGAGGATCACGTCGGCGACATCCTCCTGCAGGAACAATAATCGCAGCGCCGAACAGCGTTGGCCGGCGCTCAAGAACGCGGAACTCATGACATCGTCGACGACTTGCTCGGGCAGTGCCGTGGAATCGACGATCATCGCATTCAATCCGCCGGTCTCCGCGATCAGCGGCACGATCGGCCCGCCGCGCGCCGCAAGTTGCCGATTGATCGTCAACGCAGTCGCGGTCGAGCCCGTCATCGCGACGCCCGCGAGGGCATTGTGCGCAAACGCGACCGCGCCGAATAGCCGCCCCGGCGCCGGCGTGAACTGCAAGGCTTGCGGCGACACGCCGGCCTCATGCAGCAGTTCGATGAAACGCGCCGCGATCAGCGGCGTCGGTTCGGCGGGCTTGGCGACAACCGAGTTGCCGGCGGCCAATGCCGCGGTCACCTGGCCGGCGAAGATTGCGAGCGGAAAGTTCCAGGGACTGATGCAGGCGAAGACGCCGCGTCCATGCAGCGACAATTCGTTGAGTTCCCCGGTCGGCCCCGTGAGGCGCGTCGGCGCGCCGAATGATGCGCGCGCCTGTAGCGCATAATAGCGGCAGAAATCTGCGGCCTCGCGGACCTCGGCGAGCGCATCGGGCAAGGTTTTTCCCGCTTCGCGCACGGCGAGCGCCATGAAATCCAAACGCCGGGCCTCGAGCAAGTCGGCGGCACGTTCCAGGCAGTCGGCGCGCGCCGCACCACCAATGGCATTCCAAGCGTTTTGAGCGCGCGCGGCGGCATCGAACGCCGCAGCGATTTCCGCCGCGCTGGCATCGCGCGCCGTTCCGACGACGTCACGCCGATCGGCTGGGTTCGTAACCGGTGCCCGCTCGCCCGCTAGCGCGACGCCGTCGACGATCGGTCCGCTATTCTGCTGCGCACCGCGGCGTGCCGCGATTCCGTCGATCAGCACATCGAGCTCGGCGGGATTGCCGAAGTCGGCGCCGCGGGAATTGCGCCGATCGGGATACAGCGCGATCGGCACAGGCAAGCGCGGATTGGCGTAGGCTTGTGAGCGCTCCAATTCCGTCGCCGGGTCGCGCACGATCTCGTTGACGGGCACCTGCTCATCCATGAACCGATTGACGAATGAGGTATTCGCGCCGTTCTCGAGCAATCGGCGTACCAGATAGGCGAGCAGGTCCTTGTGCTCCCCGACCGGCGCATAGACGCGTATGCGCGGAAAGTCCGCGATTTGGCGCTGCGCTTCCGCATACAGCAATCCGCCCATGCCGTGCAGGCGCTGAAATTCGTAATCGGCACCGGGGCGCGCGAGTTCCAGGATCGATGCGATGCTGTGCGCGTTATGGGTCGCGAACTGCGGATAAATCCAATCGGCATGCCGGAACAAGCGATCGGCGCAGGCAAGATACGACACGTCCGTGGCGAGCTTGCGCGTATAGACCGGATAGCCATCGAGACCTCGCTCTTGGGCCCGCTTGATCTCGCTGTCCCAGTAGGCACCCTTGACCAAACGCGCCGTCATGCGGCGGCCCGTGCGCCGCGCGAGCGCCGCGACCCAGTCGATGACGTCGAGCGTGCGCTTGCCGTACGCCTGCACGGCAAGACCGAGCCCAGGCCACGCACGCGTCGCCGGATCCAATGCAAGCGCCTCGATGACGTCCAAGGATAGATCGAGGCGATCCGCTTCCTCTGCGTCGATCGTCAGTTGGATGCCAAGCCTGGCCGCGCGCTGCGCGAGCGCCATCGCGCGCGGCACCAAGCGCCGCAACACCAGCGCTCGCTGCGGCAGCGAATAGCGCGGCTCGAGCGCCGACAATTTGATCGAGATGCTCGAGACCGCCTCTGGCGCGCGGCCGCCGGCCGTGGCGCCGATCACATCGATTGCATACTCATAAGAGGCCAGATACCGTTCGGCATCGCCGAGCGTGCGCGCGCCTTCGCCGAGCATATCGAAGGAGCAGAGCGCAAGCTGCGCCTCGACGCCGCTGCGCTTGAGCGCCTCCTCGATCGTGCGGCCCACGACAAATTCGCCGCCGATGATGCGCATCGCGCGCCGAACCGCGAGCCGCACGACGGGTTCTCCGGCCTTGCGTGTGAACTTGCGCACCCAAGAGGCCGCATCGCTCTTGATCGCGGGCTCGAGCTCCAATATCCCACCCGTCAACATCAGACCCCAGGTCGAGGCGTTGACGAATAGCGACTCGGATTTGCCGGAATGAGCCGACCAGTCGCCGTTGGCGAGCTGTTCGGCGATCAGGCGATCGGCGGTCGCATCATCCGGAATGCGCAGCAGCGCTTCGGCAATGCACATGAGCGCAATGCCCTCTTGATTCGACAACCCGAATTCCTGCAGGAACGCGTCCAAGAATGGCCGCTCATCACGCCGCGCCCGCGCGCCCTCGACCAAGGCACTCGCGACCGAAACCGCGCGATGCCTCGCTCCCGCGGTCAGCTCCAAGCTGTGCAATAGACGCGTCACCGCGGTCTCTTCTGGCCATACGCCGTGCTCGCGTATCGTTTGCCGCAGCGTTGTCAGGGTCACGCCGTCGTCTGCCTCATCGGGCCTCGCGGACATTGCACTCTCCTCGATCGATGCGTCGATCACGCATCCTTGAAATTGGCGAGAAACACGCGCGCCGGCGTGAACTCCTCGAGCGGAATGAGCATCGTATCAAAGGCGGTCGGCCAATTGATCACCGCAAGATCCCAGGCCGACAGGGTCTCGATTTGCCCGCTAGCCCCTTGCACGCGTACGCCGCCCGAAACCGCGAAAATGACCAGCGATTCGCCCGCGAACGACGGCACCGAGAGCGGCGCCTGCAGGCTTGGGACCCGAACTCGGACGTCCGTGATCGAATTCGCGACGATCAAATTCAAGTCGCAGCAAGCTCCTCCGAGCAGCTCGCAATGGGTGGCAAGCGCGCCGTCGAACTCCGCAAGATCACCGACGCGGCTCAAGCAAGTCTCTTGCCCGTTCGCGAATTTCAGGCGCAATCCAGGGCCGCGCAGCAATGTCATCTTGCGCTGGTAGCCGGCGAAATCGGAAAACGGGCCCGCGGACTCGACCTCGGCGACACTGATACGCCAGCGGAATGGATCCGCTTGCGCCGGTACACGCAGCGCCTCGTGCGACACGCCGCCGCCGTTTTTCCAGCGCGTCGTTTTGTATGCCGACTTACGAATGATGATCAAGGTCTTACCCTTGGGACAGTTGCGGACGCTTTGGATTATAGAGCGTGGCGCCATCCAGGATTCGAGGCGGAACATCTGATTTTACCGTCATCCAGCGCCACGCATCCCTTCGCAATCAAAGAGTTACGCGCAGCTGCAGAACCAATCATTCGCAATTTGGTTCTGCGCTGTCAGTGCGGATGCGATCGCATAGATCGCAGCGACGACGAGCACCTGGCTCACGACGGCGGCGGAAATCGCCGCGACCAGCTGCCCTGCGGACAGGTACTGCTCCACGACTGCGCGCCGCAATAGCACGAAGGCGAATGGCAGAACGATGAAGCCGGCCGTCACAACACCGGGTGCGTAGGAGCGGCTCATCGCGAATTCCAACAAGTGCGGCACGAGTGCGTTCGCGAGATAGGCGCACGCGACCCAGCACACAAGCCAATTGAGCATCCTCGAGCGACCCGCCGATGCCGCGGAAACCACGATCAGTGCCGGTATCAGCGTCACGATGATCCATCCGATGTGCAGCACCTCGATTGGTGGCGGCGCGACAAATCCCATCACGCGAGTTTGCAGCATCGGACTGATACTTCCGTAGTGCGGCTCTGCGACCCATTCTTCGGCATTATGCATAGTGACGACCGGAATCAGCAGCCATCTGCAGGTCGTATACGAAGGAACGAGGCGCGCGCGCACGCTCATGAGGGAGTTGCACTCTTCGCACGCAATTGTCTCACGAGCCATCCTTGATGAGATACTGTCAATGAGTCTCGCTGCTCGCCGACCTCAAACCCGCTGGATCTTCATCGACGTGAGTGCAACTATAATGGCAAATCGATCTGTCGAAGATTCTCCGCAGCCGTATGCCCGGGTGGGCGGCGTTTTGTACTTGGCGATCATCGTTCTCGGTGCCTTCGCCGAAGGATTTGTCGCGAACCAGCTGATTGTCTCGGGTGATGCGGCCGCGACGGCCCACAACATCATGGCCTCACCGGGCTTGTGGCGCCTCAGCGTTGCCGCTGACTTGATCGTCGTGATCTGTGCCGTGCCGTTGCTGTGGATCGAATATTTATTGCTCAGGCCGGTCAGCAGGAGCCTGGTTTTGCTCGCGGTACTATTCAATCTGGTTTCCCTGGCCGTCGAGGCGATCAGCAAGCTGTTTCTTCTCATCGTGATGCCGACATTGCGAAGCGTCGATTACCTGAGCGTGTTCGAACCACGGCAGCTACAGGCGCTCGCCAACCTCGCGCTCCGATCGCATGACATCGCATTCAACATTGCTTTGATATTTTTCGGATTTACGTGCTTGGTCAATGGTTACCTGATCTTCAAATCGGGCTATTTTCCGCGCCTCGTGGGCGGACTGATGCAGATTGCCGGATTGAGCTATCTGATTGCCTGTTTTGCGGCACTTTTTGCGCCTGCGATCGCAGATTTGATCATACCGGCCATTCTGCTGCCGCCATTGATCGGCGAATCTTCATTTTGCCTGTGGCTGCTCGTCAAGGGCGTGAACGTGGCGAAATGGGACGAGCGGCTGCGCATGGGATTGGGCAATTGAATGCGCGCTGCGTTCATTGGAGTTTTCCCGCGATCGGTACTTGTGTACCCTATGCGGCCATTGTCTAGCCGGCCACTGAGTCGATGGAGTTCACGATGAAATACTACCTCGCTGCCTCGGCCGCGATGCTTTCCCTGTGCGCGGCGGCCGCGCCGCCCGACGACACGGCGAGCGGCGAGCAGCGTTTCCGCGGACTCTATAAAGAACTCGTCGAGACCAACACGACGCTGTCGGCCGGCAGTTGCACGCTGGCCGCCGAGCGCATGGCGGCGCGGCTGAAGGCCGCGGGTTTCGCCGGTAGCGAGGTGCAACCGTTTGCCGCGCCCGACCATCCTAAGGAAGGGGGCCTCGTCGCCGTCTATCCGGGGCGCGATCCACACCTCAAGGCAATTCTTCTGCTCGCGCACATCGACGTCGTGGAGGCCAAGCGCGAGGACTGGACACGGGATCCATTTACGCTGATCGAAGAGAACGGCTCGTTCTACGCGCGTGGCGCAATGGACGACAAGGCCGAAGCATCAATCTGGGTCGACCTATTGATCCGCTACAAGACCGAGGGCTACCGGCCGCGGCGTACACTCAAGGTAGCGCTGACCTGCGGCGAGGAGACGGCCGGCGCCTTCAATGGTGCGCAATGGCTTACGCTGAACCGCCGCGACCAGATCGACGCCGCGTTCGCGCTCAATGAAGGCGGTTGGGGGGAACTCGACTCGAGTGGTCACCGAGTCTCCCTCGATGTCGAGGCGGGTGAGAAATTTCCGCAGAACTTCCGGCTGGAAGTGACAAACGCGGGAGGCCACAGTTCGCGGCCGGTCAAGGACAACGCGATTTATCACCTGGCTACAGCACTGACCCGGATAAGTGCCTACGATTTCCCTGTCCAGTTCAATGAGGCGAATCGCGCCTATTTTTCCGGCATGGCAAAGATTCAAGCAGCGAAGGGCGAGCAAGCTGTGGCGGACGCCATGAATTCATTTTTGCGTGACCCCAATGATGCGCGGGCGACCGCCTTCGTCGCGGCCAAAGACCCCGGCTGGAACGCAACGCTTCGGACAACGTGCGTCGCGACGATGCTCGAAGGCGGCCACGCCACAAATGCGCTGCCGCAGCGTGCGCGTGCGATCGTCAACTGCCGCATCTTCCCCGGCGTTTCCGAAGAGGCAGTGCGCGCCAAGCTCGAGGAATTGGTTGCCGATCCCGCGGTCACGGTAACGACGCTCGAAACACGCGGTCCTACGTCCCCGGCGCCACCGCTCACCTCTGCGATGTTGGGGCCGATCGAGAAACTGGCCCACCAATTTTGGCCCGGCGTGCCGGTGCTACCGATATTGCAGGCGGGTGCCACGGACGGTGAGTTTACGAACGCCGTTGGGATCCCGACTTACGGCGTGGAACCGGTGTTTCTTGGCCCCGATGTCGGCCACATCCACGGCCTCAACGAGTACGTCGGCGTTACATCCCTGCTGGAAGGGCGAGAATTCTTATATCGCCTGGTCAAGATTTACGCCGAGCAGAAATAGTCCAATTCGCTGCGCCGCGCTCGGCGAATCGCCCTTGGTGACCGACTAGTAGCACGCAGCATTCATATTTCGCGCTCACGCACCAGTGAAATACTCTGCGTGCAGCCCGCGTGTACAATCATGCGATCCGCGGCAAATCAGCGGCATTGCTGCAACGCAAAGCGTTGACACCAAGTGTGGCGGTCGGCGCAAGTGGTAGGTGCAAAGCAATCGGCAACGTCTGCGGTTACATCGTTGCCCGGGGTCCAACGTCATGCAAACTAGTTCTTTCGCTGGAATGTTCAATCAGAATGCGGACCAGTGGGCCCGGCAGGAGCCCATGATCCTCTCAGATTTCACGGCGAGGCCGATTGTACTGCAGGAACTCGCACCCTTGACGGGCAAGCATGTTCTGGATCTCGGATGCGGAGAAGGCTACGTTGCCCGACTGGTGGCGCAGGCAGGCGCTCAATCGGTATTCGGCATCGATATGTCGAGCGAGATGATCGAGCGTGCACAACAAGCTGCCGCGAGCGGCGCACCTTGCCCGATGACTTTCGAGAGCGGCAATGCCAAGACGTTTCAGAACTTTCCGCGGCAGCAATTCGACCGGGTGATCGCGGTGTTTATGGTCAGCTATTTGAGCTGCGCTGAGATGACTGACGTATTTCGGACCGTGCGCTCACACCTCGCCCCGGGCGGCCGTTTCATTTTCACTGTGCCGCACCCTTTTCTTCCATATATCCGCCCTCTCGAGAGGCCCGTTTATTTCGACCCAAAGGGACGAGACTATTACTCGGGCGTCGATGAGTCTTATGAAGGCTACATTTGGAGACGCGACGGCAAGGCCGTTCCCGTCAGTTACATGCACAAGACGTTTGCCGACTATTTCGATGCCTTGGCCGCTGCCGGGTTTCATACACTGCCAAAAGTCATCGAACTGAAGGTGACTGAAGAGCATCTTGCGCTGGACCGTGCGTTCTTTGAAGGTGCCGTGGGTTATCCTTTGCAAGCACTGTTTCGCATCGATGCGCAGTAAGCACGTGGTCGCAATCGAACCTAGACCGCTCGCGACCCGGACCTACCGCATACGACAGGCCGCTATTGAGCGGCGATTCCGATCACGGCACCAAATTGCGTTAGCTGCTTAAGCTTAAGCCGTCCACTTGTAGTTAATGTTTCGTGGATGCGCGGCACTAGGTTGCGCGGAACTCCGGCAGCCCGATCAAGCGCGTGCGCTGAGCAGGCCGGTCGGGAAACCGCTACCGCGGCGCATACTGAAGCCCCGAGGTCGTTGCTTCGACTCGACATGCGATCGGTGCGAAGGGCGTGACCGGCGGTGGCGGAGTGGATAGTGCGAGCATGATCGAATCGTCGCACGTCACATTCGCCAGCCAGGTCGAATAGGCGGTCGGCTCATCGAAGTAGACGTGGATTGCATCGTGTACGGTTACTGGAAATTGTCTGGGCCCGGGCGCGGCGCCGTTCCAATCCGGCTGAATGTCCACGCTCGACGACAGACCTCCCGAGAGCAGCAGACTGAGTGTGTCACGGTACAGCAAAACGTCGTTTGCCGAGGAGACGTTCACCAGCGCCTGCGGGTGATCGGTGATGAATGTGTTGTGCGCAATGACGATGTTCTGGTTGATCGGAGGTGCGGGTGATGTCGTGCCCGCCACCTCGTCCTGGGCGTTGGGGAAGTCCGCCGCCTCGGCCATGACGTCAAGCGCGAAGAAGCCCGAAGAGAAGCTGTGGCCCCGCGCATCGAAGCGATTGCCGGTGAGCAGCAGCTCTTGTGCTCCAGGCCCTTCACCCCAGTACTGACTGGCCAATACATAGACTTGCTTCAGAGTTTGGCCGACGAACGTGTTCTGGTCGACCCAACCATAAGGGGTTTGCAGAAGCAGCGCTCGGGCTCGATTGAATGCGAACACGTTGTGATCAATCAAATAGCGTGCCCCCGCGGAGCCCGTCAGATCGCCGGCGATGAATCCGGACGCCGCGAGCTTCGAATTGACGGGACGATCGAGCGTGAGCACCGTATTTGCGCCGCCCACCGGGGTCGATACCGATTGCACGACGGCGGTGCCCGCGAAGGCCATCGTATTGTCGAACAGTCCGATCACATCACCGGCTTGGGCGATATTGCTTTGAGGCCAAGCGAGCAGATTTGGCGTCGAGGCGTCGAAGGTCAGCGTGCTCATCGGTGTACTGTTTGAAATCGGCGTCGGCGTGAAGCGCACGATGGTCGTATTCATGTCGAAGGCATCGTCGCATTGGTAACCGATCCAACTGTGTTCGACGACCACGTCACCACTCACGTTGGTCAGCAATGATCCGCCACCGACCGCGGATACGGGCTTTCCCGGCAGACGCGTGAGCAGAGCATGAGTAACGTGCAGGCCGCGTCCTTGCGCATAGCTGTAATCCGATCCGATGAGATTCTTGAATGTGATGTGATCGAGCGTGATGTCATTGCCCGATGCCGATATGGCCGTTGCGAAACTGTAGTAGCGCAGCAGCACCGACTCGCCTACTTTGAATTGGACCCCATAGCTTGGTACGCCTTTGACCGCACAGCCCTGCGTCTTCTGCTGAGCCGCCGACTCGATGCATTGAAGTGGTGCGCCGCTATTGATGCCGTCCCCATACGACACGTCGTCGTTCGCGCTCTCGAGATCAAAATGGTTCGCCCGCCGATCCCACGCCGTGATCCCCGCGATCATTCGCGGTGCTTGTGACGGGTTCACATCGTTGATCCTGACGTCGTAGGTATAGCCGCTTGTACCGTTCCCACCTACGGCAATGATGGTGGCGACGGAAGCGATCTGAATGTCGGGCCATGCGAACTCGAAATTTTTGAGCGTGAGGCGATTGACGTTCGCGAGAACCATGCCAAGGCAAAAATCCGAAAAATTCACTGTCGAGCCATGCCCGTCAATCACCAGATCCGAAGCGCCGGCAACCTGCCAGTGAACGTACTTTGGCTGATGGTCGCTGGACGAGGTGCAGTTGGAGAACAGAGGAAAGTCGAAGGTGTAGGTTCCCTTCGGAAAATTGACGACGGTGTTTTGTCGCGGCATGTTCGGGGCCGCGTAAAGAGCTTCGTTAAGGTACTGGTAGGCGCTCTCGCCGGGTTGAATGGGTGGTACGTCGTAGACCTCATTCGTGACCGGCGCCTTGATTACGATTCTGACGAGCTTGCCGCTTGGGCTGGTGAATTGCGCAAGAAAATCGCCGTTGTCGGCCTCGTACTTGGCCGGCGAGACCGTCGACTCTGCGTTCGCATAGGCGGGACTGGTTTCGGATCTCAAGAAGGCGGCATCGAGACACTCGAACGAATAGTCCCTGCATTGCTCGGCGTGCGCCGACGAGACGGCACCCATCGCGCCCAGCAATAGAATCAGCACGAGAGGCGCGAATCGAATCATTGCGAGAGTCCTCGGCTTGATCTCGAACACTGAATGAACAGTACAACGCTGCTCTATGCGCCGCGTTGACTTAATTAACGTTTGGCAACGCAAAAGCGCGGTGCCAAAGATGGGGGCCTCGAGAAACGGTGCGCCCCTAATCGAGCGCGCTGACCATGACGAAGTAACCATCTGGATCCCGGAGCCCAAACTCTCTCGTTCCTGTCGCTGGGTTCAGGTGCGGCTCCTCGTCGAGTCGCGCGACAAGAGCGCGAGCTCGCACCAAGGTCATGTCGAAGTCATCGACGCGGAAAAACAAGAGTAGACCGTTTCCCGGAAGAGCCTCGTCCGGGCTCATCAAGGATGGATGCTCATGCGAGCCCCACTGATGCAGACACAGCAACACGGTTCCATCCGAGTCTCGGATCTGACCCCAGTAGTCATGACCCGGCGCCGTTTCAGGCTGCCCAAACAGCGACTGGTACCATTGGAAACTGTTTGAAACGTCTCTGACGCCGATGATCGTCCATATGCGCTTCATGGTATATCCGACATAGGCTTATCTTGAGTTGAACCGGCAGGCGCCAATAGATTATTTACGTGGGCCTTGAAGAGCAAGCCTGCGTCATTCGGTCGATCACGTGTCGGCGACCACGAGAGTCAGGCAATGTCGATTGGACTTCGCGGGAGCCCGGCGCCTCAGATGTCGTCAACCGCCAACTTCACGAATGCAACTACACGGTCGACATCGGCCGGCGTATGAAAACGCAGCTCGATCCAGTGCGACGCATTCGACCGATTCGGATGAATCTTCGAATCAGACGGGTGCCTCAGCCCCTCGCGAACGATAACCCGCTTCGTTAGACGGATATCCAGCTCGTTATCGCCATGAAAATGTGCAAACGCCTTACCTCGATACCAGAGCGAGGAGAACCCATCATCACGACCGGGCAGTGGTCGATCTTCCACGCCCAAGCTTTGAACTCGCGCAATCAGGCGCGTGCGAAGAGCGGCCATATTAGGTACATCCTCCACAGCGGCATTCGAGACTTCACCAATATCCCTTTTTCGGTTGATGCTGCGCGATCCGGACCGGCGGAGGTCAAACTATTTCTGCAGCCCGCCGACAATCGGCATCCGGCGATTGAACTGCAAGCCCGATTCGCAGTCAAAAAACTCCTTGCCGTCATCGACGAATTCGGCTTTTATGATTTGCTTCAAAAACCGAGGACATCGTTATGCACCGGTCCCGCCTCTGCGCCATTCTCATTGACTGCAAGGCAGCGCCCATAGAGGAAGCTGCCGGTTTTTGGAGTCGGGCGTTGGGTCGCGCCTTAGACACTGATCACCCAGGTACTCGCGGAGATTACTACATGCTGGAGACTCCACCCGACGAACCCATTGTCCAGCTCCAACGTGTGGACCATGAAAGCCGCGTGCACATCGACATTGAGAGCGACGACATTCCCGCTGAGGTCGTGCGCCTTGAGATGCTGGGTGCAAAGGTTGTAAATCGCCTAGAGCGTTGGGTAGTGATGGAGGCGCCCACGGGACAGCGGTTTTGCGTCGTAAGAGTGCAACGACCGGGATTCCCGAAAAACGCGAATACGTGGCTGTAGAACCGCGGCGGTCGAATGATCCGTAGGGTATGCCCATTGCTCTTCGCCGGCCCATTGAATGTGCAACTCCACGACGTCGCGCCTTACGGCGGCGTACCTCGGGTTTGTCGGAGCGTCTTGAAATATCACCGCAAAACCAAGGCTTTGATAGAAGCGGACTGACTCCGCCACCTCGATTGCCCCAAGAACCGGATGGACCGCCTGAAGAATTGGCTTCATGGTGCGCCTCGGATGAATATGCCGCCCAATTCAGGCTTAGGCCGCGGGTCGCTGCCTCGAGTTAGGCCGCACTCATTGGCCGTCAGGCGGCTGCCATAGTTCGACCTTGTTTCCCTCTGGATCTATGACCCAGCCAAATTTTCCAAACTCGGATTCGTCAATCTTGTCGAGAACATTGCAGCCCTCTTGCTTCAATGCCTTGACCAAGGCGTGAAGATCTTCGACGCGGTAGTTGACCATGAAGGGAGCAGAGCTGGGAGCAAAGTGATCACTTTCTTGCGGATCGATCGACCAGGCAGTCGTGCCCGCAACCGGCATCCCCTCGGCGTCTGTCCAATCGAACGCAGCCCCGCCCCAGGACTTGACATCAACTCCCAAGTGCCTTTGGTACCAAGCCCGCAGTGATGGGGCGTCTTTTGCTTTGAAGAAAATGCCACCGATGCCAGTAACTCGTTTCATGTCATCTCCGATACCCGGGGTGTTGAGAGGAGAGTTTCTTCTGCAGCCTAACTTTTGATCGGACGACAGAAGCGTCGTGATGGAGCGCAAAACATGGCTTAAGCTTACCGCAGGCCGCGAACGGCCGCATCGTGCCAGTAGGAACCAAGCGTGTTAGCTTATCCGGTATGCGCCGAAGTCTCGAATCTTGGTAGCCCGCAAATGCCACCACCATCAACACGTCCGGCGCCAAAATTCTTCGCAACCGCTCGTGAATTCCGCAAGTGGCTGTCCAAGCACGCCGCCGTCGAGAAGGAAATCCTGGTAGGCTTCAACAAGGTCCATTCAGGGAAACCGAGCATGACGTGGTCGGAATCAGTGGACGAAGCAATCTGCTTTGGCTGGATCGACGGGGTCCGCAAGCGGATCGACGAGCACACATATCAAATACGATTCACGCCCAGAAAGCCCGATTCGATTTGGAGTGCAGTCAATATCGCCAAGTTCGAGTCGCTATCCTCGAAGCGGAAAATAACGTCCGCCGGGGCGGCGGCTTTTGCGCGCCGAACGGATGCGAAGTCGGTCGTATATTCCTATGAGCAGGAGCAGTTGGCCGAGCTTTCGGCATCCGAGGTTTACGCATTTAGGCAAACTGGTAATGCCTGGGAGTTTCTTCAACGCACGCCGCCAAGCTACCGAAGGGTAGTGCTTCACTGGGTTGTGCGGGCGAAGAAGGCAGAAACTCGCGCTTCTCGGTTCCAGAAATTGCTACAGGCGTGTATCGCAGGACAACGGCTACGCTGAGTTCGGATTGCGACTTCGCCGTCTAACCCTGTCGACCGAACTCCCAGTCGAGAGGCAGGTGATATAGCTCACGACCGCACGGACATTGGGCTCTGATCGACCGCAAGCCGCCGATAATGAGCGCCCGCGCGGCGTGGGTCCATTCCGCTGCGTCGCCTCCTTAACGCCCCACCGGGCGACACTGGCAAAACTGTTAGAATTACTGCCCGTCCAACAGCCATCCCGCGCAATAAGCATGTGTTGCTGGCCACCGTAGCGAGTTCGATTTCATGAAGTTTAGCGATCTGTCGGTGCCACCGGAACTCATAACTGCGCTCGCGAAGCAACAGATATCCGACCCCAGCCCCATTCAAATCGCCGCGATCCCGCCGCTCGCCGCCGGAAAGGACGCGTATTTGCGAGCCGAGACGGGTACCGGTAAAACACTGGCTTATCTGCTGCCCCTCTTTTCGCGCATTGATCCTGCGCAAGCTGCGACTCAGGTCGTGATCGTGGCGCCAACCCACGAATTGGCCATTCAGATCCATCGTCAGTCCTGTGAACTTGCGCTAAACGCAGCGTGCGCCATCCGCTCGGTGTTGCTCATCGGCGGTACGGCGACCGATCGACAGATCGACAAGCTCAAGGCCAAGCCGCATGTCGTGGTGGGCTCACCCGGACGCATCGTGGAACTAATCGAGCGGGGCAAGCTGAAGACGGCGCACATCCGCGCCGTCGTCATCGATGAGGCAGACCGATTGCTGAACGACGAAAGTCTGCATTGGATTCAGCAAATCGTCCGCGCGGCGGCGCCAGCTCGCCAGTTGATATTCGCATCCGCAACGATCGAGCAACAGACTCGTCAGGTCTTGCAAACGCTGGCTCCGGATGTCGTGATGCTTCGTGCAGGTGCGACGGCGGTCAACGAGAACATCGAACATCTGTATCTAGTTTGCGAAGATCGAGACAAGCCGGATATGTTGCGCAAGCTGCTGCATGCGCTCAAGATGCCGCGCTCGATTGTGTTCGTGCACCGCAACGATATTGCCGAGGAGGTTGCCGCGAAGTTAACCCATCACAAACTCGCTGTTGCAGACTTGAATTCCGAACTATCCAAGATGGACCGGAAGCGGGCGATGGATGGAATTCGCAGCGGCGCCATCCAGATCATGATTGCGTCCGACTTGGCGGCCCGCGGACTCAATATGCCCGGCGTAACCCACGTCTTCAATCTCGACGTACCCACGATGAGCAAGGCCTATCTGCACAGGGTCGGTCGCACTGCGCGTGCTGGCGCGAAGGGCACGGCCGTGTCACTAGTTACTGTAACCGAGGCTCGCCTCATTCGTCGATACGAGCAGGACTTGGGCATCACCCTGCAATGTATACGTGTTCTTAACGGCGAAATCACTTCCTCCGGATCCAGCTAATTTGGCTTTTGAACTTTGGGAATCAGAGCCATCACGTCCATTTCGATAAGCGCTGCCTATCACGCGCGTTCTTCGACCCGATGCGGACGTTGGTGACCGGCAACTACACGCCAGAATTGCCGCCGCGCTCCCTCCCATCGTGCGGATTCGAAGTGAACGCGGTTCGCATCGCACTAGAAGCACTTGTTGAGGAATGACGCTGCCGCATCGGAAATGCCGGCGATTTTGTTGGTTGATTGTCGATAGAACTTGAAATTGAGCTCGGTACCGGGTCGGCCGTCATGCCAGTCGGTGAGACGCTTGAGCTCGCGGCGTCCCATTGGCCGCTTCGCGAGATCCGTTCGTTTGATAGTAACGCTCACGCGCGGCGTGTGGCGTGTGATGCCGCGCTTCGTAGCAATCGCTTCGGCGTGAGCGACGATGCCGCGCGCGATGAGGCCTTGGCCACCCTGTGTCTCGCTCGCGAACACGAAAACCGTGTCACCTGCGGCGATGCGCTTGCCACCATACATCGTCTTGTAGGCCGTGAACGTGAGCGTCCTTGCCTTGGG
>Ga0187847_10000915_pt1 | contig 28805 bp, 22 predicted proteins | sample June2016WEW_4_10_FD_132458 | JGI IMG/M metagenome (GOLD analysis project Ga0187847, IMG submission 132458) | Peatland microbial communities from SPRUCE experiment site at the Marcell Experimental Forest, Minnesota, USA - June2016WEW_4_10 | ecosystem: Environmental > Terrestrial > Soil >...
CCGAGACTTTGGTGATCGCATCCACCGCATCTCCGAGCGCTGCGCCGGGCGCCAGGTTGAACGACAGCGTCACTGCCGGGAACTGCCCTTGATGGTTGATGGACAGGTAGGTCACGTGCTGGGTGTCGTAGCGGGTCATCGCCGACAGCGGCACCATCTGGCCGGTCAGCGGCGACTTGAGGTACAGCTTCTGCAGCGATGCCGGATCGGTCTGCAGCGAGGGCGTGATCTCGAGGATCACGTGGTAGCTGTTGGCCTGGGTGAAGAACTGCGCGGCCTGGCGCTGGCCAAATGAATCGTAGAGGGCCTGGTCGATGGCCGCCGGCTGGATGCCGAAGCGAGCGGCCTGATCCCGGTCGATGGTGAGCGCGACCATGCCGCTGGTCGTCTGTTGATCGGACGCCACGTCGCGCAGAGCCGGGAGCTTTTGCAGCTTCTCGAGCAGCCGTGGTGCCCAGGCGTTGAGTTCGTCGATGTCCGAGTCCGTCAGCGTGTATTGGTACTGCGTGCGGCTGGTGCGGCCGCCGATATTGAGGTCCTGAGCCGCCTGCATGAAAAGCGTCGCCCCCGCGACCTTCGCAAGCTGCGGGCGCAGCCGGTTGATGATCTGATCCGCATTGGCCTTGCGCTCATCGCGCGGCTTGAGCCCGATGATGACGAAGCCGTTGTTGACCGGGCGGCTGCCGCCGAGACCGGTGCCGTAGCTTTCGACGTCCGGGTCGCGCGCTACGACATCGAGGAGCGCATGCTGCCGGCGCACCATCTCGTCGAAGGAAATATCCTGCGGCGCGTCGGAGACCCCGACGATGATGCCGGTGTCCTGCTGGGGAAAGAACCCTTTCGGAATCACGATGTACAGCGCGACCGTGGTCGCCACCGTGAGCAGGAACACGAACATCGTCGCCCGCTGTCGCGCGAGCACGAAGTCGAGGCCGCGCGTGTAGGCGGCGAGCAGGGCATCGAAGGCGCGCTCGATCGTCATGTAGAAGCGGCCGTGCTTGGCGTGTTTCTCGTCCTTGAGGAACAAAGCGCACATGGTCGGGGAGAGCGTCAAGGCGACGAACGCCGAGACCGCGATGGTCATCGTCATGGTGATGGCGAACTCGCGAAACAGGCGGCCGATGATGCCGCCCATCAGCAGGAGCGGTATGAAAACCGCGACCAGCGATAGGCTGATGGACATGATGGTGAAGCCTATCTCGCCCGCGCCCTTGAGCGTCGCCTCGAGCGGCGACAGACCGTCCTCTATGTGGCGGTAGATGTTCTCCAGCATCACGATGGCATCGTCGACCACGAAGCCGACCGCGATGGTGAGCGCCATGAGCGAGAGGTTGTCGAGGCTGTAATTGAGCACGTACATCATGGCGGCCGTGCCGAGGAGCGCGAGCGGGACGGTGACACCGGGAATGATGGTGGCCCAGGCGGTGCGCAGGAACAGGAATATCACCAGGACCACCAGCGCAATGGTGAGGACGAGCGTGAACTCCACGTCCTGCACTGCGGCCTTGATGGTGGTGGTGCGGTTCGCGACGGTGTCCACCTTGATCGAGGGCGGCACCGAGGCGAGCGCGTGGGGCAGGAGCTGCTCCACCCGTTGTTCCGCGTCGATCACGTTCGCGCCCGGTTGTTTGTAGATCAGCAGCAGGATGCCGCTGCGGCCGTTCTGCCACGCGGTGAGCAGCGTGTTTTCCGGTCCGTCCACGGCGATGCCGATATCGCGGATGCGCACCGGCGAGCCGTTCTTGTAGGCGACCACCACGTCGTTCCAGGGCGCCGCTTTCAGCAGCTGGTCGTTGTCGTAGATCGTGAGCGCACGGGTCGGACCGTTGATCGATCCCTTGGGAGCGTCGACGGTGGCGACGTTGATCACCGTTGCCACATCTTCCAACTGAAGGCCGAGCGCCGCGAGCTTGAGCGGGTCGATCTGCACCCGGATCGCGGGTTTTTGTTGGCCGCCGATCGAGACCTGCGCGATGCCCGGGATTTGGGATATCTGCTGCGCGAGGATGTTCTCCGCGTAATCATCGACGGTGGTGACCGGCAGCACGTCGGAATGCACCGCGAGGATGAGAATGGGGGAGTCGGCGGGATTCACCTTGCGGTAGGTGGGCGGTGTCGGCAGATTTTTCGGAAGCTGTCCGCCCGCGGCATCGATGCCGGTCTGCACATCCTGGGCGGCTGCGTCGATGCTGCGGTTCAAGTCGAACTGCAGGGTGATGAGGCTCTGACCCAGGAGATTGGTCGAGGTCATCTGCGTGAGCCCGGAGATTTCCGCGAATTGGTATTCCAGGGGAGTTGCCACCGTGGCCGCCATGGTTTCCGGACTCGCGCCGGGTAATTGGGCGGAGATCTGGATGGTGGGAAAGTCCACCTGCGGGAGCGGTGCGACCGGGAGCAGCGGATACACCACGAGCCCCACGAGGAAGATTCCGCCCATCAGGAGCGAGGTGGCGATCGGCCGGCGGACGAAGGGTGCGGAGATGTTCACGATGCGATACCGGCCGTTATGATGTCTTGGCAGCGCCCGCAGGTGCGCTCGCAGGGGCAGGCGGAGGGGCTGCGGGGTGCCCGCCCACCGCCGCTTCCGGGGCAGGCGCCGTGGTTTGCACGCGGACACCCGCCTGCAGGCGGTATTGGTTGCTGGTGACGACGCGCTCGCCCGGTGCCAGGCCTTCCTTGATGATGGTCAAGCCGCCGCCGCCCTCCGCGACTCGCAAAGGGCGCACCTCCACGCTGGAATCGGTTTTGACGACGTAGGTGAAAGGCCCGTTCGGGCCGAGCTGCACCGCCGCGTTCGGAATGGTCAACGCATTGCGTTCGGTGCGGACCAAAACCCGCGCGTCGACGTACTGTCCCGGCCAGAGCGTGTTACGGGCGTTGTCGAAGGTCGCCTTCAGTCGAACGGATCCGGTCGACTGATCGATCTGATTGTCGATCAAGCTCAGCGTGCCCTCATCGAGCGTGGCTCCGCCGTCGCGCGAGACGGTCGTGACACTCACGCTGCCGGCGGCGAGCGCCTGGACGACGGCGCCGAGCTCCTCCTCGGGCAGGGTGAACACCACCGAGATGGGCTGCACCTGGGTCACCACGACGATGCCGGTCGAGTTCGCGCCGTGCACGATGTTGCCCGGGTCGACCAGGCGAATGCCGGTGCGGCCGGTGATCGGAGAAGTGATCCGCGTGTACTCGAGCTGCGTACGCGCATTGTCGATAATGGCCTGATCCACCTTGAGCTGTGCGGCCAGTTGATCGACCAGAGCGCGCTGGGTATCGACCGTCTGTTTGCTGGCGAGATCCTGCGGCTGCAACTTCGTGTAGCGCTCGAAGTCGCGTTTTGCATTGGCGAGCTGAGCTTCGTCCTTGCTCTTGGTGGCGACCGCCTGATCGAAGGCGGCCTGGTTCGGGCGCGGATCGATTTGCGCCAGAAGGTCGCCCTTGTGCACGGTCTGACCTTCGGTGAAGGCGACGCGTTGCAGCTCGCCGTCGACGCGGGCGGTCACTGTCACGGTGTAGAAAGCCTGCACCGTACCCAATCCCTGCAGGAAGATGGGCACGTCGTTCCGGAAGGACTGTGCGGTGTCGACGGCGACGGCCGGCACGGACTTCTGGGTGGCGGCGGATGCGGGCTTGTGCAGCACTGCTCGGCCGACGATGAGGAGGACCACCGCGAGGATCGCGATCATCACCCAGGTGCGGCCTTTGCCGTAATGCGAAAGCACTGTCATGGCCTACCCCTGATGCCAACCACCGCCGAGGGCGGTGAACAAATCCACCAACGCCTGCAAGCGCGAGTACTGCACCTGAACCAATGTGTCCTGCGCACTGAAGAGCGCATTTTCCGTGTTGAGCACGGTCAGGATGTTGACGGTGCCCGCGGACATCTGTATCTGGGCGAACTCATAGGCGCGCTTGGCTCTCGCCACTGCCTGCGCCTGACGTTCCTCTTGATCGGCCGTCTGACGCGCCGCCACCAGCGCGCTCTCCACGTTGCTGAATGCGGTCAGCACCGTCTTGTGATACGTGCTGGCGAGCTCCGTGTAACGCGCCTTCGTGTAGGCGAGCTCGCCGCGCAGCGCGCCGCCGTGGAAGATCGGCTGCGTCAGCCCGCCCGAGAGGGCGTAGACGCGATTCGCCGGACTGACGAGCGAGGACAACACGCTGCTTTCATAACCGCCGCTCGCCGTCAGCTCGATCGTGGGAAAGAGCTCGGCGCGGGCCACGGTGATGTCGGCATTCGCGCCGATCAGCTGCTGTTCGGCTGCGGCGATGTCGGGGCGCCGTGCAAGAAGCTTGGAGGGCAGTCCCGACACCACCGGCGGGCTTTTGAGCGTGGTCAAGGTGCCGTCGGTCACGTCGACGGACTCGGGAGTACGGCCGAGCAGCACCGCAAGCGCATAGACCGTCTGCTTGAATTGTCGCTCGAGCGGCGGGATCGCAGCATAGAGCAGCGCGACCACCGTCGCCTGCTGCGCGACATCGAGGCCCGTCGCCGTCCCCACATCCCGCTCGAAGGTCAGCCCGCGCAAGATCTTGTCGCCGTTCTCCAGGTTCTGCCGTGCGACCTGCAGCCGGTCGCGCAGCTCCAAGGCTTGAAAATACGTTGTCGCGACGCTTGAGACCACGGTGAGGGCGACGGTCTGCTGGTCGTAGCGGCTGGCAACGGCGGCAGCCCTGGCTGAATCGCGTGCCGCGCGGTTCTTGCCCCAGAAGTCCAACTCGTAGCTCGCGGTGAGCACGGGGTTGAAGACGTTGTATATCCCCAGGCCTCCGAGCGGCACGCTCGAGCGCTCGCGGGTGGCGGTCGCGCCCAGATCGACCGTGGGCAAGAGCGGTGCGCCGGCGATACGCAGCTGCGCATCGGCCTCCTGCACACGTGCCATCGCAGCGGCGAGGTCGTCGTTGCCCTGCTGCGCTTGGGCGATCAGTTCATCGAGCCGAGGGGAGCCGAAATCATGCCACCAATCGGCCTCCGGCCATACCCCGACGCGCGTGTCCGGCGCGGCATTCGCTCCGTTCGCGACCGGCGCATTCCACTCCGTCGGGAGGGGAATTGGAGGCCTTCGATAGGGGGTGCCCACGCTGCAGGCGGCGAGAGACGCACAGATGAGCCCGCACCAAGCACGGGAGCCCGATTGCCATTGCATGGCCGCCACCCTGAGCCCGGGGCGGTTAAGCGTGCATGGTTGAATTGTTAAAACAGTTTAATGTGCGACGTGGCGCTCACGCCGGCGTGTCGAGGGCGTTACGGATCTTCGCAGCCAATTGCTCGACGGTGAAGGGCTTGGAGAGCAGCGGCGCCCGCCGATCCCAGGCGCCGTCCATCAGGGCTGCACCGCGCGAGTAGCCCGTGGTGAACAACACCTTGATCCCCGGCTGCTTTTCCTTCACGCGCTCGGCAAGCACGCGCCCGCTCATGCCGGGCATGACCACGTCCGTGAATAACAGGTGCGGCGCAATACCGCTCTCGACGAGGCCCAAGGCGTGCTCGGGGCCATCTGCGGCGATGACTGTATAGCCGAGATTGCGCAGCGCCTCCACGCTCATGCTGCGTACTCGCTCCTCATCCTCAACCACCAGCACCAGTTCCTGGTTGTTGCGCGGCGCCGGAACATCCCGTGCGGCGACCGCGGCGGGCGGCAACACGCCCTGATAGCGTGGCAGGAAGATCCGGATCGTGCTGCCAACGCCGAGCCGGGACTCGATGCTCACATGACCTTCGGATTGCCTCACGAAACCGTATACCTGGGAAAGACCCAGGCCCGTCCCCTTGCCCGTGCCCTTGGTGGTGAAGAATGGATCGAAGGCGCGTGCAATGACTTCGGGCGCCATTCCCGTGCCCGAGTCCGCGACTGCGATCATCACGTAATCGCCCGGTTTCGCGTCGATGTTTGCCGCGGCGTACGCCTCATCGAGGGTGACGTTGGCGGTCTCGAGCGTGAGCCGGCCACCCTCGGGCATGGCATCGCGGCTGTTGACGCACAGATTGACGACTGCACTTTCCAGCTGGGAGGCGTCCGTAAAGGTGCTCCAGAGTTCCGGCGCGAGCACGGTCTCCAGACGGATGTTCTCACCGATCGAGCGGGTGAGCAGGTCCGACATGTCCCGCACCAGCGCGTTGGTGTCGAGCGGACGCGGGTCGAGAGGTTGTTGTCTGGAGAATGCCAAAAGGCGCGCCGTCAGCTGGGCACCACGCTGGGCGCCTTCCATGGCATTGGCGATGAAGCGCTCGGCCTTCTCGTGGTCGCTCATCAGGTGGCGTTTGGCGATGTCGAGCGAGCCGACGACGATCGCCAGCATGTTGTTGAAGTCGTGGGCGATCCCGCCGGTCAGCAGGCCGACCGCCTCCATTTTCTGCATCTGGCGGATTTGCGCCTCCGCGGCGGCACGCGATGCGGCTTCGTCCCGCAGGCGCTGGTTGGCCGCTTCGAGCGCCTCGGTGCGCTCGTTTACCCGCAGCTCGAGTTTCGCATTCAAGATCTCCCGCGCTCGCTCACTCAGCGCGAAATCGCGAAAGGTCAGATGCATGACGCCGACCAGCGTCAGTATGACGATGACGGCGAACGCGTATAACCCAAGGCTGAAGAGCAATGGATTGCCCGCTGGGCCGGCAACCCCCGCGCTCGCCGCCGGCGCCGGCACGTAGAAATACCACCTCGCCAGTGCACCGAGCACGGCCGCGATCAATCCGGCTCGCCAGCCGCAGACGAAGCTCGTCACCAGGATGGCGGGTATGAACGCGAGGAAAGGAAAACCGCTGATCTCTCCCGGGAACAGCTGCCGAGCGAGCAGTGCAAGCGCGACGGTCGCCATGGCGAAGGCGCCGCCCGCGGCCAGGTTGTCGCGCAACGTCGCGGTGCGCTGGTAAAAGCGGCGCGCTCTACTGATCAGCATCGGTTCGGCGCTCCGCCTGAAGGGTGCTCACGGGGGCCATCAGCGAGGAGAGGCGCGGCGGCTCGGCATTGCGCACCGAGGCGAATGCGACCACGTGCTCAAAGATGTGCTGCACGTAGCCGCGGGTCTCCGTGTAAGGGATGTTCTCGATCCACACATCGGCGTCGACCGGTTGCGCCGGCAGCCAGCGTGCGACCGAGACCGGGCCCGCATTGTAGGCTGCGAGGCTCAGATCCAGTTGATTGCCGTAGCGATCCAGCAACTCGCGTACATAGGCGGCGCCCAGCGGAACCGCGATCACGGGATCGAACAAGTCGTCGCGGCTGGGAACGGCGAAATGCGAGCGCCTGGCCACTGCGACGGCGGTGGCAGGCTGCATCTGCATGAGTCCGCGGGCGTCCGCGCGCGAGATCGCGTCCTTTCGAAACAGGCTTTCCTGACGAATGATCGCCCATATCCAATCCGGCGGCACCTGGGTCAGCTTGCTCGCATCCGCGATGATCGGTGCGTAGGGTCGGGGATAGCGCAATGCCACGTCGTCCCAGTCGTCCGCCTGAGCGAGCATCGCAATGGTCTCGGCGTACCATCCCCAGCGCGAGGCGAGGTGCGCGGCCTGCACCTTGACGGGCTTGGGGGCGCTCGCCAGCACGGAGCCCCATTCCACGCCGGCCTCGTCCGCCAGGTCGCAATCGAACAGCGCATGCGCACGAATGACAGGCGGTTCCGCGGCGAGCGTCGCTTGAACGTCCGCATCGTCGGGGGAGGGATGCACGTTGAGATTGTAGCTCTGATGAAGACGGTCGGCGGCGAGATAACCATAGTAGTCGCGCATGCCGGCAATTTCGGCGAACAAGGGCGCGGCACTGTCGGTGCCTTTGACCGCCGCGGTCGCGCGGGCCCGCCAGTAACGCCAGCGAGGTTGAGTCGCGAGGCTCTCGGGCATGTCGTTCAGCCAGTCGAGCGCTTTGGCGTAATTCCCGGCCCAGATCGCCGCGCGCAGCCTCCATTCCGCAACCTGAGGATCGTCGGCATGGGCTGGGAGCCGGTCGAATGCCGCCATGGCGGTGCTCTGGCGTGCGTACGCCGCGCCGAGCGCATAGGATCGCCACAGCTTGTCGCGCAGTAGCGGTGTCATGTCCGGGCGCAACAGCAAGGCCGGGAGCAACACCGATGCCGAGGCGCAATCGCTGTTGGCAAGTCGCGTAAAGCCGGCCAGGAGCGCCTCGGGTTCGACGGCAGACGCGGGACTTTCAGCCAAGGTGCTGAGCGCTTGGCGCGGCGAATCCAACAGCTGCAGCCACTGACGCAACGGTGCGGATCGCTCCGCCGGCACCTCGGCAACGAATTCACGCGCGAGCGACGGGTTATCGGCGGCGAGGGCGGCGCGTGCGCGCGCTTCCTGCAGTGCCGGGGTCACCGCACCTTGTGCGTGCAGCCACGCGAACACGGTTGCGCATTCGGCTGGCGGTCGCTGAACCAAATTCCATCGCGCCAGCGCTTCGGCCGCGAGCTTGTCGGTATCGCCGGTAGCCAGGCGCCCTTGGAGTCGATCGCAGATCAGCACCGGGTCGGTCAGGTCCGCGGAGCGCGGCAGGAACACGTCCCAACGCCGGCGCTCGGCGAGGCTCGCGAGCCACTGCCGGCGCAATGGCCGGGCAACCGGTTCACCCTCGCGGACCCGCAAAAAGGCGTCGATTGCGGTGTCGAGGTCTTCATTGGGGGCGAAGGTCAGGTCGCGGCGCAGCCGCGCGGCGATGAGGTAGTCATAGATCGGATAGGCCTTGAGCAGGGCCGAATCAGGTGGCTCCGGCGCAGCGAGGGGCGCCCGGGCTCGTTGCATGGCCGCCATGAATTCGGCGGCGGTGCTCGAGGGGGCGGGGCTGATCGCAACGCCCGAGGACTGCGAAGATGAGGCATTGACCGCCGCGCCGAGACATGCAAGCAGCAGCCAGATGCAACCGAACGGACGTTGCAAGCTCACCGCTTCGCGCGAGGCACGTTAACCCGGGCCGCCCGCGCGCCCGCGCGGGGCCAGTTCAGTGAATTTGAGCTCCTCGCGGCTGCCGACGCTCGACCAATCGCAGTGCAGCCGGTAGCCGTCCGCCGCATGGACTTCGTACCAGCCCCCATCCCCCGCAGGACTTTTTTCCTCCCGCATCGGAGTTGAGCCTGCTCCGCCGTGCCGCGCCAGGAATTCCTGGATTCGCTCCTCGCGATCCGGCGATACGTCGCCTTCGGCATGTGTACTTCGATCATCTTGTTGCATGGCTTACCTCGCGAGGGGTGATCCGCTGTCGAAGTCTGCCCGGGGTCTGACATGGCCAGTCGCGTCGGCGAATTCCTGCATGCGGCCTAGCCGGATACCCGGGGATTTCTTCACGACCCTCATCATAAGCTCGCACGATGCCAATCTACGAGTGCGATCCGTGGCGTTTGCAATACTTTGCCGGCGTGAGCTGCCCGCCCGACGTGCATATCCCTACCGACGATGTGGATGCCTACAAGTTCAATCCCTTCCATCGGTGGATCTACGACAAGCTGCGGGTGGCGCAATCTCAGGGCCTCGAATGTGGGCTGCACCATACGCCGCCCCCGCGCTATCCCGTGTTTTGCAAGCCGGTCACGAACTTGGCTGGAATGGGGGCGGGATCGCGCATCCTGTCCTCCGAGCGCGATTTCCGAACGAGCTGCAAGCCGGGTGATTTTTGGAGCCCATGGATGACCGGCGAACACGTCAGCACGGATTGGGCCGTGGTGCGCGGCGAGGCGGGCTGGTGCCGGCATGCGCCTGAGGTCTGCCATGGCTCGAGATTTCGGGCTGGAGGAACTGCCGCCTCAACCGCGAGCCGCGTTCGGCACGGCGCTTGAAGAGGGCTTGTCCTGTGCCGGATCACTGTGACGGCAGCTTCTCGACCAATCGATCCGCGAGCGAGGCCAGACATTGGCTGAAGGCGCGGGCGATGGCCGCGTAATCCGCTCCCTCGATCGGTGATGAAAATCTCTCGCCGCCGAGCAGATCTGTTTTGAGAGCACGGCCCTCGATTCTCCAGTGCGCTTCCAGTGTCGCCCGGCCCCCTCGATGCGCGGACATGCGCACGATGTCGACCTTGATGCGCACCGGCTCGATGCCGGCCTGATCGAAGCCGCGACCGGCAACGAGCACGTCGGCACGGCGCTGCTCGATGTCGCGCGCCAGCGTCTGAGTAACGAGGTCCGACAGCGGTGCCGCCCAGCGCTCGTGCTCCAATACCAGCACCTGATCGTCCGACGCATCGACGATCATCTGCCGTCGATCCACCAGGGAGGGAATCGAGATGCTGAGAACGACATGAGTGGCGAAACCGGCGGCCGGCGGCCGAGGAGCCTCGGGCATCGTGCTCAAGCCATAGAAATGATCCGGCTGTCCCGCACAGGAGGCGATAACGAACGCGATCATGGCGAGCGCCGGCGCGTACCGCACGCGGTGCGCAGCGAGGAGGGTCTGCAACAAGCGCCGTATTGCGCGTTTCCCGCAGTCGTTCATGGCGGATCCGCCGGCTTGCCCCGGATCAGCGCCTCGGGGTGGCGTTCGAGATAATCGGCCAGCGCGCCGAGAGACTTGGCGGCACGCGACAGCTGCACCAACGTGTCTCCCAAGCCGTTATTCAGCGAGCCGCCTTCGGACATCGCCTCCTTGGCGTTCTTCATGGCTTCTTGCGCCTCCTTCAATGTGGCGGTGACCTGCGGCGCGATGCTGGCGTCGACGTTGCGCAGCAAGCTGTCCGTGCTCTTCAACGTTTGATCGAGCGTTGCCATGGTGGCGATCAGATGGTTGGAGATCTGGTCGAAGGGTACCTTGTCGAGCTTCTTGGCGACGCTTCCGATGGAGTCGGTGATCTCATCGATGCCGCCGGAAGCGGTCGGAAAAATGGGCGGGTGCGCATCCCAGGCGACGGTCTCGCGTGCAACTCCCTTCACCACGTCGACGGCGATGTATTTCTGGCCGGTGAGAAGGTTTCCGTCCTTGAGTGCCGCGCGCATGCCGTGGGCCACCATGCTGTCGATCATGGTATGTCCGCCCACATCGGATAGATCGGTGTTTTTCACGCTCGACGGACGCGCCCGAGCTCGAATTCGCTGCGGAAAGATGTCGACCTCCACCGGGAAGCGCAACTCGCCCGCCACGTGATCGTACTCGACCGAGAGGCGCTTGACCTCTCCGATGTTGATACCGCGCAGGTCGACCGGAGCGCCCACCGACAATCCGCGCAAAGATCCCTGAAAATACATGATGAAAGTCTCCGCGACGGTGTCGGTCTCGCGCAGGGCCCGCTCGCGGTCCGAATACAGCTTGAACTCGGTGTCCACCGCCGCTTCGGCGCTGGCGGTGGAGTCCTTGGGGGATTGAAACGCGATGCCGCCTTCCAGGATGGAGGCAATCGATTCGGTATGCAGTTTCACACCCTCGGAGTCGATCGACATGTCGACGCCGCTCGCCTGCCAAAACTTCGTGTCCTGCGTGACGAATGTATCGTAGGGCGCGTTGATGAATACCTTGACGGTGACGCTCGCGCCGCCCGGGTCGAGCGAGTACGCAACGACTTGTCCCGCCGGCATGTGCCGGTAGAACACCGCCGAGCCGATGTTGAGGGACCCAATGTCGCCTGCGTGCAATATGTACTCGCGCCCCGGGAGTCCGGAGGTCACGATCGGCGGAACCTCGAGACCTATGAAGCGATGTTCGGGCGCGGCTGAGTGTCCGACGTCGACGCCGATGTATGCGCCTGAGACCAGCGTCCCCAAGCCCGAAATGTTCGCACCGGTCACCCTCGGCCGCACCACCCAGAAACGCGTGTCCTGAACCAGGTAGTCGCTGACGTTGCGGTGGATTCTCGCCTCGACGACGACCTCCTTGCGGTCCTTGGAGACATGGATCTCCTTGACCTCGCCGATCTCCACCGCCTTGTAGCTGATCTTGGTCTTGTTCGGCTCCAGATCATCCGCCGTGTGGAAGGTGATCTCGATGCTGGTGCCTTCCGCGAGCTTCTCCCGCACGGCGACGAACGCCCCCGCAATGACCACGATGATCGGCAGGATCCATACATAGGGCAGGCGTACCCGCCGACGGGGATCGGGGACAGCCGACGGAAGCTCCTCTTCAGGCGGCCCCGCGCGATCAGCCACGGGATTCGCCATCCCACAACAAGCGCTCGTCGAATGACTGGGCGGCGAGCATGGTGAGCACGACGACCCCCGCAAAGGCCAGCGCAGCCGGCCGCACTTCGACCGTCGCCAGCGATTGCACCTGCACCAGCGCGACCAGCAGAGACATGGCGAACACGTCGAGCATCGACCAGCGCCCGACGTATTCCACCAAACGAAACAAGCGGCTCCGCTGCTGCGGTTGATGCACGGACTTGCGCGTCACCGCGATCAGAATCTCACCGAGCGCGATCAGTTTCAGGAGCGGCACGACGATGCTTGCAAAAAATACCAGCAGCGCAACAGGCCAGGAGCCCGAATGCGCCAGCGATATGACACCGCTCATGATGGTGTCGTCCTGGTCGCTGAAGAACGTGTGGGTCCGCATGACGGGCAATACATTGGCAGGAATGTACAGTAGCGCGGCGCTGATCACCAAGGCGGTCGTGGTGGCCAGACTGTGCGGTCGGCGCAGGTGCACGGGGGAGTGGCAGCGAGGGCAACGCTGCTCCTCCGCGGCAATGGCGCGCAACGTGGCCCGGCAGCGGGTGCAGACCAGAAGGCCCAGGCTCCGACCGGTGACCGCGGCGCGCTCGCGCAATGAGCTCATCGCCGCCCTCGGCTTATCCATTGCCAAAATTGTTCTGTGGGGGTGACGCTGGCCATCGCGGCCAGCATGAACATGAGGAGGCCGTAGGCGACGAGCGCGATTCGCGGGGCGACCTCTGCCTCCGAGGAGAGCTTGACCAGTGCGACGATCGCCCCGAGCACGAACACCTCGCTCATTCCCCAGGGCCGCAAGGCCGCCAGCACCCGGAACAGGGTTTCCTGCCCCGGAGCGCGGAATCCCAGCCGCACCGGGACGAGCACGTACAAAAAAGCTAAGATCTGGGTCAACGGCACCAGGACGGCGGTGAAGATCACGAGCAGCCCGAGCGTGGCGTAACCCTGATCGTACAAGCCGAGTGCGGCGCCCGTCAGAGTGGCCAAGCGCGTAGTGCCGTTTACCTTGAAAGCGACCAGCGGGTAGGCATTGGCAATGATGAACAGCACCAGGGCGGCAAATGCCAGAGCGAGCGGGGTGTCGACACCGGCCGCATTCGTGCGGTATAGCTCGGCGCGGCAGCGAACGCAGCGTACGCGGGCGGCCGGCACGATTCCGTCGGCGCGATGTGCGAGATCACAGGCATGGCAAACGATTACTGACACGGCGCATCCGGCATGAGGTATCGAAAAGTTAACACTCGAGCCTCTATAAAAGGGTTCGGACATCATGCCTTAATGGTGTAGGACCGCATCCGCCCCGAGGTTCAATTTAGTCGAATGCGCTTGGTTTTGCCCAGAATCTTGGTGGTGGTGTTGGCGGTGGCCGGTTTCGTCCCAGGCGCGCGCGCGGCCGACCCGCAACCGTATAAAGTGGAGCTCGTTTCCACGGGCAACGGGGCGATGGATTCGACGCTGCACGCAACTTCGGACCTTGTGTCCCTGCGCACTTCCGCGCCGGTGAGTCCCTATGGCCTCATCGCGCGGGCGCGCAGCGACATCGACCGTCTGAAGACGGTCTTGGAGAGCTACGGCTACTACCAGTCGGGCGTCAACGTTCAGATCGACGGTGCCGCGCTCAATACGCCCGGCCTCGCCGATCAGCTCATGGGGTTGCCGAAGAAGCAGGACGCGAAGATCCAGGTGAAGTTCACCTTGGGCCCCCTGTATCACGTGCGCCACATCACCATCGACGGCGATTTGCCGGCATCCGCCCAGGATACTCTGCCCCTGAAAAGCGGCGACCCGGCGGTGGCCGCCGCGGTGTTGGCGGCAGGCGCGAAGCTCTCCTCGGTGCTGGGCGAACAAGGATACGCATTCGCCAAGGTAGATGCGCCGGTGGCCTACGAGGACAACACGGATCCGGTGCTCGATGTGACCCTCCATGTCGAAGCGGGCACCAAAATGCGCATCGGTGAAATCAACTTCCGCGGCCTGAAGCGGGTCCATGAGAAGCTCGTGCGCCGCAGACTCCTGATTCACACGGGCGATCAATACAACTCGAGCATCATCGAGCGGGCGCGAGCCGATCTGGTGACCCTCGGCGTATTTGCCGCCGTCAGCGTCGAGGTGGGTTCGAAAGCCGATGACACGGGCGGCGTGCCGATCACCTTCAGGATGCGCGAGCGGCTGCGTCATTTGATCAACGTCACCGCGGCCTATTCCACCGATCTCGGCGGCAGCGGCGGCGTCACGTGGGGCGACCGCAACGTGTTCGGCAACGCCGAGCAGCTGACCGTGACCACATCGCTCCTGAATGCCGGTGGAAGCTCCACCAACGGCCTCGGCTATGACGCCACCATCAAGTATCTGCTGCCGGATTTCGGTCACCGCGACCAGTCCCTGCAATTCTCCCTGGGCGCCATCAAGCAATACCTGGACGCGTACGACCAGACCGCCACCACCGCGGGCGTGACGCTCACCCGCAAGCTCGACAAGCAGTGGACCGTGAGCGCGGGCGTCGCGACGGTGAACGAGAAGATCATTGAGGTCGTGGGGCTCATATGTAGTCCGCCGCCGTTTCCAAAACGATGTGACCCTCCGGATGAGAACGGGACGGTGCTAGACAAGCCGACGTATTACTACACACTTATCCAGCTGCCGATCGCCATCACCTTCGATTCGACCGACCTGGCCTCGCCACTGGATGACCCCACTCACGGCATGCGCGATTCGTTGAGCATCACCCCGACGCACTCCCTAGGCGCAAGCAGCGCAACCTTCCTCATCGATCAGATCAAGCTCGCAACCTACTTCGATCTCGACAAGTTGTTGCCGTTGAGCCCCGGGCGCAGCGTCCTCGCAGCTCGGCTGGTCGTCGGCCTGGCGCAGGGCGCCGGCGAATACAGCCTCCCGCCCGACCAGAGATTCTACGGAGGCGGCAGCGCCAGCATTCGCGGCTACGCCTACCAGGCGGTCGGGCCTAACTTTCCATTTACAGACTATCCGGTGGGCGGAACCGCCCTGGTTGCGGGCGGCGCCGAGTTCCGTCAGCGATTCGGGCAGAATTTCGGTGCCGCATTCTTCGTCGATGGAGGCCAGGTGAGCAACAAGCTGACTGTCACGCCTGCCAATGTCTTCGTCGGCGTCGGCGCGGGTGTGCGTTATTACACGGCCATCGGTCCCATCCGTCTGGATTTGGCCGTACCAACCAAGCACACAGCCATCGAAAACCAGAGTTTCCAGGTTTACATCGGACTCGGACAGGCCTTCTGATGGCGCGCAAACCGCTCAAGGTCGCGGCGTGGGTGCTGGGTTCCGTGGCGGGACTGCTTGCGCTTTTGACGGTTGCGGTGCTGGTGATCGGCAACACCGATGCAGGTCGGGCCCTGATCGAGCGTATCACCGCGCGGCTGACGGGGGGCATGGTGAATCTCTCGGGGCTCGGCGGCTCCTTCCCGACGCAGCTCACGCTTCGCAAGCTCGAGCTCACCGATAAGCAGGGGGTTTGGCTGACGGCTGATGGGATCGCGCTCACCTGGACGCCGCTCGCGCTCCTCGAGCGGCGCATCTCCGTTGACAGCCTAGAGGTCGCACATCTGGATATGGAGCGCACGCCACATTCCGAGGGCAGCGGGGGGAGCGCCTCCGTCCCGCACATCGAAGTTCGGCGCTTTGTCCTCGAGGACGTACGCCTCGGCGCCGAGCTCGCCGGCCGGGCGGCGCGGGTGTCGCTGCGCGGGGGCATGGATTTGCGGTCACTCGAAAGTGCGCTCGCCGACGTGACTGCGCGCCGCATCGACGGTGATGGCGACTATGTCATGCATTTGCGATTCGACTCGAAGCGCATGGACGGCACGTTGGCCGTGCACGAGCCCGCGAGCGGTCCATTGGAGAACATCTTGAAGCTCCCGGGTCTCGGTGCGCTCGATGCGAATCTCAGCATCAGCGGGCCCCACGAGGCAGAACTCATCGATCTGAAACTGACGGCGGGCCAGCTGCATGCGGCCGTGGCCGGCCGCATCGACCTGCACCAGGGGTCGATGGACTTGAATTATTCCCTCGATGCGCCCGCCGTGGCGCCGCGGCCCGACCTCACGTGGCAGCGGCTCTCGCTGACGGGTCAATGGCATGGGACGCTCAAGGATCCGACGGCCGACGGGCATTTACAGGCGGATGGTCTGACCCTCCCCGGCGATGCGGCGATTGCGGCGCTCCGTGCCGACCTCGCGGCAGGCCGGGGCACCATTTCGCTGCGGGGCGCCATCGACGGGCTGCGCATCCCCGGTCCTCAGGCCGCACTCTTTGAGAAGGATCCGGTCAGGATTTCCGCCTCGATGCGAGTCGCCGACGATACCCGCCCGCTCACGGTGGAGGCGACGCACCGGCTGCTGTCGGTCAAGGCTCAGGCGATCACTGCCGGGCGTCCGAGCGTCGCGCTTGTTGTGCAGGTGCCGGACGTTGCACCTTTTGCTCAATTGGCGGGCGAGGATGTGCGCGGCGATGCGAACATCAAGGCGCAGATCGATTTCCGTGAATCCGACATCGGCGTCACACTGGACTCGGCCGCGGGCCTTTCGGGAGGGTCGGCTCCGTGGATCCACATGCTCGGCAACCGTGTGGTCCTCAAGGTGTCGGGCGCGATGTCGGACAAGACATTCACGCTCGATCGTGCCGAAATCGACGCTCCCTCGCTGACTCTCACGGCGAGCGGCACGGCGGCGCGGCCGACCTCGAACGGTGCCGGCGCAAATCCGCCGAAGACACCCTTGGCCGCCGCCGACGCCTATGTCCAGGACATCAAGGCGCGGTGGGATCTGAAGGTGTCGGATCTCGGCATCCTGCGGCCGGAACTTGCGGGCTCGATGCAAGCGTCGGGCGCCTTGGACGGCGCGCCGTCGTCCTTCAACGGCGATGCCGAAATGAAAAGCACGCTGTCGATTCGCGGATCTGCGCCGGGCGCGGTAGCGGTCGAGCTCCACGCTCGAGGACTGCCGTCGATGCCGAGCGCGAGCGTCGATGTGCGGGGAAACGTCGACGGTTCTCCGCTCACGCTGTCCGCCTCCCTGCAGCGTAACGGCCGCAAGGGTTTTGAAGGCTCGATCCGACGCGGCGACTGGAAGAGCGCGCGCGCTGACGGCGAGATGTCCATGTCTTCGAGCATCGACGATGCGCGGGGGCATGTGCACCTCGAGGTCGGACAACTCGCGGACCTCGACCGACTGCTGGGCATCCCGCTTCAGGGAGCCTTGGACGGTGCCGTGGATTTCACGCCCCGGGCGGGCCATACCCGCGCCAAATTCCAATTGGATGCGAAAGAGCTATCGGCGGGCCGCTTCTCGGGAACGATTCACCTGGCGGGCGAAGGCGATACGGCTTCCGTCGCGGCCCAGCTGCACGTGCAGTCGCCGAATCTCGCGGGCTTCCCCGCGGAACTGTCGGCCACGGCGGTCGTGAACCTCGACACGCATCGGGTGCGCATGGATCAAGCCACGGTGGACTACCGTGGACAGAAGGTCGGCTTGCTGTCGGCGGCGCGCATTTCCTATGCGGATGGGCTCAAGGTCGATGAGCTCAAATTGGGCGCGCAGGATGCGATTCTGCAGATCGAAGGCGAGGTGCTGCCGACGCTCGATGCCCACGCCTCCCTGCAGCACATCAATCCCAAGCTCATCGGCGTCTTTGTGCCGGATTTGATCTCGGAGGGTTCGATTGAGGGGAACGCCCGCCTGCAGGGCTCGTTGTCCGCGCCTACCGGCCGCGTCAGCCTGAATGCCCACGACATTCGATTCGCGAGCGACGAAGCGCTCGGCCTGCCGGCGCTAAATCTGACCGCGAATGCGGACCTTGCGGGCGACACGGCGTCGCTCGATGTTCGGTTGAGCGCCGGCAAAGCCTCGCTTTTCACCATGACGGGTAAGACGCCTCTGGACGCCGCCGGCGAGTACGACCTCAAGTTGAACGGCAAGCTCGATCTGTCCGTCGCCAATCCGCTGTTCGAGGCGCGCGGCATGCACGTGGGCGGAGATCTGGCGGTGGACGCGAACGTGGCCGGGAAGCTCGACACGCCACAGATCACCGGAGCCGTCAAACTCGCATCCGGAAATTTCCGGGATTACGTGCGCGGAATTAACCTGACCGCGATCACCGCCGAAGTCGACGGCAGCGAAGGAACTTTGCAGATCAAGACATTCAAGGCCACGGCCGCGGCGGGCTCGGTGAGCATGAGCGGCAGCATCGGCGCGCTGCAGCCGAAGATTCCGCTCGACCTGCAATTGACCGCGACCAAGGCACAATTGGTGACGAGCGCCCTGGTGACCGCCAACGTCAATGCGGACCTCAGCGTCAAGGGGACGGCGCTCGAGCGGCTCGCCGTCGCGGGCACGATCCACGTCAATCGTGCCGTGATCGGGATACCGGATTCACTGCCGCCGGATGTCGCGGTGCTCGATGTGCGGCGGCGTGGCAAGCACGCGCAAGTAGCTGCCGCGAAGCGGCTGGAAGTTGGACTCGACGTCTCGGTCGATGCGCCCCGGGAGATTCTGGTGCAGGGACGGGGGCTCGATGCGGAACTCGGCGGAAGTCTGCGCATTCGCGGGACCACCGATGCACCGCTGGTCAGCGGCCCGGGATTCGATCTGATGCGCGGCACGTTCTCGCTCGCCGGCTCGACGCTGACTTTCGACAATACCAGCCGGGTAAGCTTCGATGGAGCGGGCCTCAAGAAGAGCAATCTCGATCCGACGCTCGATTTCACGGCGACCAGCACGGTTCAGAACACCACGGTCAAATTGCAGATATCCGGGTATGCGGACGCGCCGAAGTTCGATTTCTCGAGCACCACGGGGCTGGCCCAGGACGAGATCATGGCGCTGCTCCTGTTTGGACAGCCGGCCGCGCAGCTGACGGCGCTGCAGGTCGCGCAGGTGGGTGCGGCGCTCGCGACCTTAAGCGGGGTCGGCGGCAGCGGCAGCAACCCGCTCACCAAGGTGCAGAAGGCGCTAGGGCTCGATCGGCTGAACGTGGGCACGAACACCGTTCCCACCGCAACCGGGGGTACGGAGACTCAAGGTGCGGCCATTCAGGCGGGCCGCTATATCTTCAAGCGGGTCTATGTCGAGGGCAAGCAGACCACCACGGGGACGAGCCAGGTGCAGGTGCAAGTGGATCTTACCAAGCATCTGAAGCTGCAAACACGGCTCGGCAACGGCACTGCGATTCAGGGCACCACGCCGGACAACGATCCGGGGAGCAGTATCGGGCTGTTGTATCAGATCGAATATTGAGGACTGCCGCGCCCGCTCTGACTCAAGACCCGCCTTGTTTCTCCTTGATGGCATCCAAAATGGCGTGCGGATCGGTGGGCTTGGTCATCTCTTCCATGGGCTCGCGCGCATGCTCGGGCGCAGCTCCGTGTAAATCTTTCACTCCGCGGTGCATCTGATCGACCAATTCGAGCATTTTCGTCACTTTCTGCTCGGCCAGAAGATTGATCTGCAGATCGAGATGCGAGCGATGCTCGGCCATCTGCGCCATCCGGTTCTGCCGGATCAGGACCGCTACGGTCAACAGCAGCGCGTTCGAGCTCACGATGCCCTGAAGCCACGAAAATGGCGGGGGATCGACGTGACGCCAGCCGTGGTGCGCACCCCAAGCGTTGACCGAAATCCAGACGAGAATGAAGGCGACGCTGAAGATGAAATACGCGGGACTTCCGAAGATGGCGCTGATGCGCTCGATGACCCGCTGCGCGACCGGCACCGGCTGCGCGCGATCGTCGAACTTCGTCAGAAGTTCCAGGTTTTCCTTGGTGGGTGATGGTAGATCCATTCCACTTCCGACAGCGCGAAGGTCAACTGGTTCGCGCTCCAGCCGCGTATCGATCCGCTAGGCACGGACCGTGAGGCTATATTCTCGCAACGAGGCCATCTGCTCGCCCCACCAGAGGCCGATCATGCGGTTGAACGCAGCGCCCTCCAGGCCGTGCCGTGCCGGATGATCCGGGCGTAGGGCCGACCATCCTCGATGCGTGACGCTCACCAGCGTGCCCAGGGCGGTCTCGGAGAAACGCACTGCAACGTCGGTGTATTCCCCGGTGGTGAAATTCGAATTGCGCCAGGAGAATTCCAGTCGATGAGGCGGATCCCAGATGCGGACTCGGCCGACCTCGAAAACGCAAGGACCTTCCTTTCCGTCGACCGACTCAAACAGGCGGCCGCCCACATGCGGCTCCAATCGAATGAAGCCGCTGCGCGGACCGGCGTGGCGAAACTTGATCCCACGCCGCCACCAGCGATCGATATCACGGGTGAAGATCTCGAAGGCGACCGCTGGGGGTACGGCGACCGACACGCTGACTCGCGCGGTATCGTCCATCAAGGTTTACCACGACGGGATCGGTGAATGGTCTCCGCGTAAGTTTTGAAAGCGTGCAGCTGCCGGCGCCAAAGCTCCTCCACTTGCGCTAGCCAGTCCTGGAGCGGCTCGAATGCACCCGGATGCACGTGGTACACGCTGACCCGTGCGTCGTTCTCGACTCCGTCCTCGACGATCAGACCGGCCTTTCGCAGAACTTTCAGGTGACGGCTCAATGCCTGGGGGCTCATCGAGACGCACTCGGCCAGCTCGCCGGCGCGGCGCGGCTTGTGCAGAAGCGTGCGGATCATTTCCCGGCGAGTCGCGTCGGACAGCGCGGAGAACGATGCGTCGAGGTCGGCGGGCGTCGAGCGTTGCATGGGATGGGGGCGGGGCGGTGGCCGCGGTCAAACGGCCGGGGCGTTGCGCACGCGCTGCGTGACCCACCACAGGTGGCCTTCGGGGTCGAGTGCGGCGTAGCTACGGTCTGTCCAGTAATCCTGGCCGTAGTCATGGGTGGCCGGCTCTTCGACGATGCGCGCGCCGCGCGTTCGGGCGTGAGCGCAGTGCGCATCGGCATCGTCGACGTAGAACATGAGGCTTTGCGTGTTGGCGCCGTCGAGCGAGCGGGGGCTTCGAAAAATTTGCCGCCACTTCCGGGGTGAGCCCTCAGTTTCCTGGGCGATCATCAGCAGCCCGTCGCCGTACTCGAGCTCGCAGTGCTCGATGCGGCCATTTTCCCCCTCTACTTTCAAGCGGATCTCGAAGCGGAAAGCGTCGCAGAGCCAGGCGATGGCTGCAGCGGCATCCTGATAGACGACGGCGCTGGAAAAGCGGGGCCAGCCGGAAGGTGTCGGTTTCATGGGCGGATACTCCTGACTCGATGGTTAACCGGTAGGTAAAATATTAACGATATCGTTAACTATCTGCAAGTGCGTCTTCGGCCCCTCGCCGACTATGCTAACCTCCGGTTCCGGCCGGGCGCTCACGACCAAGAACTCTCAAACCCCGGCACGGGAACGGCTGATGCAAACACAGTTTGGCGACGTTTTGATCGAAAAGCGCTCGATCGACTACATTCCGCTCTCCGAGCGCCATGGCAAAGTCTGGCACCTCTGGCCGGTGTGGTTTTCAGGCGACGCTCATCTGGCCACGGTCGCCACCGGCGTCGTCGGCGTAGCGATGGGCGGTACTCTGATCTGGATGGCGATCGCGGTCATACTCGGATCGGCCCTCGGCACGTTCTTCATGGCCTTTCATTCCACCCAGGGTCCGCAGCTCGGATTGCCACAGATGATCCAATCGCGGCCGCAATTTGGATATGTCGGTGCGCTCCTCGTGTGGGGCGTGGCCCTGATCGCCTATGTCGGCTTCAACGCCTTCAATCAGATACTCGCGGCGCAGACGCTTCATTCGCTATATGCCCTTCCGGGCACCCCCACATTGGTGATATTTGCGCTGCTGTCGGTGTCGCTCGCCGTGCTCGGCTACGACATCATCCACGTCGCGCAGCGCTGGGTCGCCTATGTGACCATCGTGTTTTTGCTGATTTTCACCGTCGCGGTGACGATGGAGGGGGGCATCCCGGCGGATCAGCTCGCACTGGGCGCATTTCATCCCGTGCCGTTCCTCGCGCAGTTCTTTGCCGCCGCTGCGTATCAAGTGTCCTGGTCGATCTATGTCTCCGATTATTCCCGGTATCTGCCGCGGGAAGTGGGCGTTGGGGCGTCGTTTTGGTGGACCTACCTCGGCGCCTTTATCGGCGGATCCTGGACCATGCTCGTGGGCACCGTGGCTGCGGCCTTGTATCCGAAGCTCGAGTTCGTGAGTGCGCTGCGCGCCGCGGCCGATGCCGCGGTGCCTGGATTCGGCGCCCCGTTTCTGCTCTGCACGCTGCTCGGGCTCGTGACCATCACGACCCTCAATTTTTACGGTGCCTCGCTCACCTTGTTGAGTGTCATCGATTCGGTCAAGCCCGGACGAGTGACACTCGAGCGCCGCATATTGACCTTGGCCGTCGCCACTTTGGCGGCGACCGGTCTGGCACTTGCGTCAACGGAGAATTTCGTCGAGAAGTTCGGCGAATTTCTCGCGGTGCTGCTGTACTTGTTTACGCCTTGGACGGCGATCAATCTGGTCGACTTCTATTGGGTGAGACGAGGCCATTATTCCGTTCGCGAGATCTTCAACCCGCACGGGATGTACGGACGTTGGAACTGGCGCGGGCTCCTTGCCTACGGCGCCGGCTTCGCCTCGATGATCCCGTTCTTCAACGTGCCAGGTCTCTACGTCGGGCCGGTGACCAAGATGCTCGGCGGCGCGGACATCGCCATGGTGGTCGGGTTGCCGGTCGCGACGGTGGTCTATCTATGGGCTTGCCGCTCGTTCGATGTAGAAGCGGACCGGCTGCAGGCCGAGGCCGCGGATGTCGGCTTGGATGCGGGCGGAACGGCGCAAGCGTAGAGACTTGGCCGCTTGATCGGCCGCTCAGCGGCCATTGTGCGGGCCGCCGATGAAGCGGTAGCCGGCGCCGTCCAAGCTGGAACGGACCTTGGCGATCTCCGCCTGGTGAGAATCAGAGTCAGAATCCGGAATCGCGTCCACGTCATATATGGAGTTGCTGGGGACCCTCAGCTCGTCCTTGATGAAAGACACCACCTCGTCGCAGGATATTGTGCTTCCCTGAGCCTCGCTGGGGAGCGCGACGATGCATTTGCGGCGCTTACCGTCGAACTTGACGGTCACGTCCGGCCGCGAGGCGAGGGGTGCAGAATCGGTGCTGTTGGTCGATTTCCCACATCCGCCCAATACGAATTGGAGCGTGGCGCAGACGCATAATGTGCGAATGCCCGTGACGACGCGAGGTCGCGTATGAATTGAGGGCGCGAATCCGCCATGTGCAGTCATTGATCTCTCCCAGAACCCAAATAGTGGGAATCCACAGGATCAGAGCGTTCACGTTGACTTGGCGCTCAGCAAAAGTTGAGTGACGCGAGCTTGCGTCGACGTTGATCGAAGCCGCTTGGCGCAACCATTGACTCCCTCCGTAGAGATCGAGATTTTACTTGATATAATCACCGCATGTACACGCCTCAGGCTGGAATCTTCGCTCTTGGAACCTCTTCACATGCGTATTTGGAGTTCGATCTCCTGAACGCGAAGACATGCAGCAAGTTCGCCTCCACCATCTCCGCGATTCGTGAGCCGCGAACCACGACCGGCGGAGTGAACTTCGTCATCGGGTTTCGGCCCGAACTGTGGCGCGATATCCTTGCAGCGGACGCGCCTCCAGGAGTGGAGGGCTTCAACGCCCCGATCCAAGGGGTGGAAGGATTCGTCATGCCGAGCACTCAACATGATGCGCTGGTGTGGCTGTCCGGCAGCGCCCATGACGTGGTCTTCGACATGGCCCGCTCGGTCATCCATGACCTCGAAGGACAGGCCTCTCTCGCTCAAGAAACCTCGAGTTGGTCTTATCAGCACGATCGCGACCTTACCGGCTTCATCGATGGTTCGGAAAATCCGACGCTGCTCGACGCGCCGATCGCAGCACTCCTGCCTGGCGGAATTCCCGGTGCGGCCGGCAGCGTGCTGTTGCTTCAAAAGTGGAAGCACAAGACGGCCGAGTGGGAGGCCCTGCCGATCGATCAGCAGGAGCGCATCATGGGACGCACGAAGCTCGACAGCGTCGAACTCGACAACAAGCCCTCGGAGTCGCACGTCGCGCGCACCGATCAGGATGAGTTCGGGCATATCTTTCGTCGCAACATGCCTTACGGAACTGTGCAGGAGCACGGCACCATGTTCGTTGGCCTGAGCGCAGAGCAGAAGCGGCTTTCCAGAATGCTCGAGAGCATGGCCGGCTTGGTCAATGGCAAGCGCGATGCGCTTACACGCTTCGCTCAACCGTTGACCGGCTCTTATTATTTCGTTCCGTCCGTTGATAGCCTGCGTCGGTTACGCGACCGGTAGAGTCGCTCGCAGCCCTGGAGTCGATCGCTAACTGCCATGCCCGGCTACGATCCGCAGCGCGATATAGGGTGCCACGTTCAATGAAAGCACCGCGATTTTATACGCGGCCATCCCTGAATAGTGGATGACGTCAAACTGATTTTCTGAGAGCCGGAACCATCTATCGTGGAGCCGGTAGAGTGACCTCTTCGCAAATACGAACGCGAAGAACCATACGAACAATACTGCGTAGTTCACGATGGCGCACCAGAGCATAAAATCCCGAAGGATGGCGATGGTCATAATCATTCACTCCGATTGCCACAACAGGGTCTTACGCTCGGCAGGCATGGACAGCATTAGGAGGGCTCCGGCGAAAAACTGTACGACGTGGTCCATACTTTGGTAGTGCTCACTCGACCCCTTGCTGGGCTGTCAGAATATCGTCGCAAGACCAGGCTCCTTTTGCAGCATTCCCATAGCCCTCGACCATCAGATATACCATTCCTCGCTTCTACTCTGCTACCTAGTGTTTGGCGTCTGCTCAAATTCGAAAAGCTTTTGCCGCAGAAAGGCCTCCGACGTAATCGTGCGCCCGTCAGCGAACCTGATCTGATACGGCAACCCGGAAACTGACGAGACTGAGGCACACAATCGGATGAAATCCACAGCAGTCACAACTCGAGAACCGGCCTCTTTTAGCTTCAGACGCAGGTGGCCGGCAGCACTCTTAGCGTCGTAGGCGGTTCCGTTTCGTATGAATTGAGCGTTCGACAGCGTCTCTATCGTCGCTATTAGATACTCAATCTTCCGAGCTTCCAGCGGCGTTAAAGCGTCTGCCTGCGCGTGCGCGCCAATTGCGAAAACAAGCAAAGCAAGGAAATTACGCATACGCTGAGATCGGACGCCTAACGTCAAAGCTGAGCGGCGCGCGGCGGGGCAGACGACGACGATGCCGATCGTCCGCTCCAACGAAGGTTACGCGCTGTCTGTAACCGTGACTTGCAAGCCACCCGCAAACTTCGCTGCTAAGTTATAGATCCCACACCCGATCGGCACGAATATCAATCCCGCAAGGCCGTAGAGAAATGGCATCAGCATGAGTATGCCTGGGCCGATCTTCGGACCCGGACCGGGAGGCATCGGTGCGAAACTAGTGATAAGTGCCATTGGAATCACGAAGATAAAGCTGGTTGCGAAATAAATGAGTGCAAATAATTTGCCTGCTTGCCACGGCGCTATTCTCGTTAGTCGTTTAGTCATGACTTCTCCCTATTGTTTCGCTGACATTTTAAATCATTGTCTCAATGCCCTAACAACTAAGTTGAGCGACGCCAGCTCGCGTTGCCGAGAAACTAAGCTGATCTAGCCACATCATTTACTTCACTCCCTCGCTTACCGAAGACGCCACCCGCGATCGCTCGAACCTGGTTAGAGCGCCGGCCATAGTTCGACCGTCCCGGAACCATAATCGTCTACCACCAGCCATTCAAGAGGCCGATTGGGCAGCTGTTTCGAAAGTTGCGAGCTCGCGAGGCGCAGGGTAGCGTTCTCCACAAGGACCTTAAATTCTTCGGCGCATCGATGCGCGTTGGGTGTCGGGTCTATCACCTCACATATAATTGCGCGCGGTGTGGGGCGCAGAGCGACCACGCCGTCGAATAAAACGAGGCCTTCACAGCGGTCGAGCAACGCCGCTGCTAAAGCCAGCTGTTGCTCGGACGAATTGTGGTCAACGACGAGTGCGTCCCTATACGCAGACATGCGCTCTAGCAACCAGGGTGAGCGACGCCGGCCCGCATTCCATGATCGACACGGCGATAGCGCATTCGAAATGTCAGGATGAGCGGAAGCGCCGGAGGCAGGTGGCGAATCGACTCAAATGCGTGTGGATACACTCGACACCCTGCTCTGGGACCCCGCTGCATCCACCGAAATCGACGCCGCACGGTCCTGTGCAAACCGCTCGAATTGTGCGACCACGAACTGGTCCGCGAAGCTCGGCCCGTTGAGTTGCTCCACGAAGCCGCAATGGCCGCCGTAACGGGTGCGCAGGATGGTCAAACGTGGCGATCGCGCCAGACGCGCGAGGTCGGCGACCGGAATCATCGGATCGTCCTCCGCGAGCAGTATGGCCGCCGGAAACCGCAAGGTCGCGAGTCGCTGGCCAGTGATTGCGTAGCCATCGAGGTAGGCCTCGAGACTCGTGAAATCGGTGAACTGGCGCACGAGTCCCTCGGTCATCGAACGCAAATCCTGGGTGCGCAGCAAAGACTCGAAATCGGGCAGGTCCGGCCACGCGCGCCGCTTGCGCCGCAACGAACTGGACCAGCGTCGCACGAAGTATCGGCGGTAGAGGGACCAACCGCACTCTAGCGCGTCGAGCGTGACGGCCGGATCGAGTACCGGGGATATGGCGACTGTGCCGGCAATCGTTTTGGGGGCGCGGGGGTCGGCAGACACTCTTAGCACGAAGTTGCCCCCGAGCGAAAAGCCTGCCAGGAACATCTGCGCCTGGGGAAAGCGCTCCGCGACTGCCCGTGTGGCGCCGACGACCTCGGCCAGTCGACAGGAGTGGAAGATCTCGCGGTTGAGGTGGTGGCTCTCCCCGTGGTCGCGCAGATTGAGCCTCAGCACGTCGAATCCGCTTGCGAGCAGCTGCGCACCGAGAGAGACTACGTAGCAAGACTCAGCGCTGCCTTCCCATCCGTGCAACACCAGCACGATCCGCCTCTCTCCCGGTTCAACGGTCACCTCGTTCGCCCCGCCATTTCCCTTCGCCGGACTCAGAAATCCCTGCAGGCGGACACCGTCGCCGCAATCGATCAGCCATTCCCGCGCGTTCGCAAGGAGCATCGCGCCGCGCCGGCGAGTGAGCCACTGCATCGGTGGCAGGTTACCGATCGTCGTTTGTACCTGACCGTTGCGCAACGCGCGCGGCGGCGAGAATGCCGGATGCTTCGTCAGAGGACGGCCCGCCGGCATGCATAGACGATGGGATCAGGGGCGGTGACGGAGCCGACGTGCATCGATGTCGGGGCCTGGAGTACTAGGTTCATATTAATTCTCAGCCGGCGGACATGAAGTTGCGAAAGCGGGAATGTTAGCGCTTAGACTAGGCCAAGAATAGATCGGAGGAAGTTGAATCGATGTTGACGCGAGCGACGGACTCGGACGTACCCGCCATCGTCGAGCTGATGAATGTCGCCTTCCGAGCGACCGGCTCAGGGGCAAGCTGGAACTCCGAGGCCCACATCATCGACGGCAATCGAACGACCGAGGAATTGCTCCGAGCGGAACTCGGTGAGAGGCCCGATGTGGCGTTGTTCGTTTGGAGGGCGGATCCTGCAGGCGTTATTCATGGTTGCGTCTCGCTTGAACCCACTGCAGATGGAGTCTGGTACTTGGGAACGCTGAGCGTCGATCCCCGGTTGCAGAATTCCGGCTTCGGCAGACGACTGCTGAGGGCCGCCGAGGAATGGGCGAAGGAGCAGGGTGCTAGGGTCATTCGTCTCAAGGTGGTCAATGCGCGCGAAACGCTGATCGCATGGTACGTTAGGCGAGGGTATCGGCTGACGGGCGAAACGCAACCGTTTCCGCACGACGACCGGCGATTCGGCACGCCTCGGCGCGACGATCTCAACTTCGTCATTCTCGATAAAGAGATTCGCGAGCGTTAGTCAGGGAACTCGAACGACTCGTGCGAGGTGGCTTCTATGCGCCGTGATGAGCGATCCGCGGATCGCATCGAACCGATGGCCGGTGAGACAAGCGCGTAGTCGCCCTCAGCTGTTGGCTTATCGGAGATGGAGTACTCAGAGTACGAGTCCTGCTGTCACGTTTGCCCATCGAGGAAGGATGCGATGGTACCTGTCGGGACATCCATGTTCTGAAGTGTGCATCGGAAGGCTTTCCGCTTCGGATCGATCTCGGTGATGACGCGCAGACCCAAGCCTGGCACCTGTGCGTCATAAAACGAAGCCGCTTGCAGAAACTCTTCGCTTACTTCGGAATGAACTTCCAGGCGCATCACTTCAACAGCTTTCGCGCATCCTCTATCACGTCGTCCGCCGGAAATGTCTGAGCGGTTCCGCTCTCCATTTCGCCGAGGCGCCGCTCCGACTCCTTGAGCCAAGCGGCTTCCGAATTTGCGTCGACAGGGGCATCCAGGTCGTCAATATTTCCGAGGGAGCTCAGTGCGCTCTTTTTGGCTCAATGCGGAGATGTCCCGCTCAATGTCGGCCAATGCACGTGCCATAGATTGTGTCCTCCGCGTGCCGCCCTTCATTCTACCGCGAGGTCAGACCGGGCGCTAACGGCCAAATTGAGCGCCGCGTGTCCGCTCCAAGTTAGAGGCCTTGGTCGCGAATTACATAAAAGACGGTTCCGGTGATCTTTGTAATCATTTTGGACACTGTAACACTGTAACACTGTAACACTGTAAC